>Ga0075121_1000353_pt1 | contig 31965 bp, 23 predicted proteins | sample AntAceMetag02UKG_FD_69793 | JGI IMG/M metagenome (GOLD analysis project Ga0075121, IMG submission 69793) | Saline lake microbial communities from Ace Lake, Antarctica - Antarctic Ace Lake Metagenome 02UKG | ecosystem: Environmental > Aquatic > Non-marine Saline and Alkaline > Saline | place... | reverse complement strand
ATCCTAATCCGCCTTCATAGGTTGCGGCTGCAAGTTCGACCAGACCGTTTGTTCCGATGATTTGGAAAATCTTGGGTGCTGCCATAGGAGCTGCTTCTTTAGTAACAACAACGTCATCCTTAGCCCTAACGGCTGCCTCTTTTTCCACATCAGGAGTGGTTTCTTCGCCTTCCACACCAAGAGCAGGCTCATCTGCCTTTTTTTCCACATCAGGAGCGGTTTCCCCTATGATTATACCTTCTTCAACTACCGGTTCTACCGCACTAACATCAGGGGTCTGAGTTGCACACGCTGTTACCATAAAAATTATGAGCGCCGCGGTTACTAAGCTAAGAAGAACTTTTGAAAAATGTTTCACTTGTTCCCTCCTCAATTAACTATTATCTTTATGAACTCGAATATCACAACTATACCATAAAATAAATGAGCCGTACACATTAATTTAATATTTTCGGTGTTGATTCTATTAAAAAAAGGTACAGATGATTTGAAAAATACACGGATATTCCAGAGTAAATGGATAATATTAAAAAAAGTAATAGATAATATTTATATCTATAATAAAATATTAATGAAATATAGTTACAAAAAACAGAGAATTAAATTATAAAAAACATAAAAAATAAACTTTAAATTACCCTAATTGAAATTTACAGACTACTTTCGTTGCAAGATCTTTTACTGAATGTAAAGTTATATATTACAGTTGCATCTAAAAAGAAGAATAGAAAGTCTTTTGTTTATAGAGATGAAGCAATTTCAAAAATCAAAGAATAGAACTTCATTTAATTCCGAATTAGTATAAAATTTCCTTTTGAAAATGTTGTAAAAAATGTACTATAAAAATTTTGAGCAGACATAGCAAATTTATCCTTTTACTATACTAGACTATAGACCAAACAAGTTACTTGTGGCATGCTAGTGTCGCATTTATAGATGGGATTATAGATAGACTTGTGAGCCAATTTCAAAATTCAACAAGATCAAGCTAGAAGCTTGATCTATGTTTACAAAGATTTGAAGTTTTTCATTTAAAATATGTAATATGTTAAAATATAAGTAATTACACTTAATCAAAATCATTTGGATTATTAAAAACAGAAAATTAAGAAAAAGCAATATTTGAGGAATATATGAAACTATCTCCCTTCCGGCCCATTAACCCAAAATCATTTCGTATCTACTACGGTTGGATTTTACTTCCCATGGCTGTTATTGGGGTACTTATGAGTATGCCTGGCCAAACAGCGGGTTTTAGCGCTTTTACCGAACCCTTACTTGAAATCTCAAATTTTTCCAGAACATTACTCTCCCTTTTATACTTAATTGGAACAATTACCAGTGGATTTTTGCTGCCTTCAATGGGTGTCTTGCTGGATCGCTGGGGCAGCAGAAAGATGATGATGTTTGCTTCTGTTATGTTGGGTTTCTCCCTTTACTGGCTCAGCTATATCGATAGAATAGCTGCATTATTTCCTTCTCAATCCGTGCTGGTATATCTGATATTAATAACTTTCGGCATTTTTTCGATACGGTTTTTTGGCCAGGGCCTTCTTCCTATAACTGCAAATACCATGGTTGGTAAATGGTTTGACAAAAAAAGGGGAAGAGCATTTGCTATTATGGGCGTGATAAACAGTATCGCTTTTTCTGCCGCACCAGCTGTTATGACTGCATTTGTAGTCAGATTTGAATGGAATGGAACATGGCGGTTACTTTCTTTTGCTGTAGGTGCTGGATTAGGATTGATAGCCTGGGTGTTTTATCGAAATACACCAGAGGAGTGTGGCCTTGCAGTCGATGGACTGTCCGACTTGAGAGACGCTGAAGAAAAATCTGAAATGAAAAAGTTTTTTAAAGAGAGTGATAGTGTTGATAAACTCAAAGATGTATTTGGTTTAACCAGAGGGCAGGCAATACGGACACGTTCATTTTGGGCAATCGTACTTGTTCTCTCTACAAGCTCATTAACAGGTACCGGACTTACATTTCATATACAGGCCTTTGGTATGCAGGCAGGTTTATCTTTAACAAAATCCGTTGCAATATTTATTCCGGTCTCTTTTATTGCTGTCCCTATAAGTTTTTTTGCTTCTATACTCACTGAACGCATACATGCAAGATGGTTTGTCTACTTGATGGCATTAAATCAGTTATTTGCATATATAGTGATCTTTTTTTTACACACAACAATTGGATATATTTTAACAATTATTTTTTTAGGAATTTCTAATGGATTAATTGGACCTATTCAAACAGCTGTTATCCCAAAAATATTTGGTAGGCATCATCTGGGAAGTATCAATGGATTAGTTACATCAATAATGGTCATTATGAGTGCACTTGGACCAATGTTTCTTTCGGCAGTTAATGATATTACCGGTTCGTTACGCATAGGTGTAACTCTTCTTAGTGTACTCCCGATCATTACATTGATACTTTCTTATAAAATGCCTGAACGGTTTGATGTTGACAAATCACTATTTGATTGATAAATCAGGGGCAAGCGTATGAAAAAAAGCCTACACGATAAGAATGTAAATCCTTATAATGCAGGCTTTTAAAAGCTCCCCCGGACGGACTCGAACCGCCGACCTAGTGATTAACAGTCACCCGCTCTACCAGCTGAGCTACAGGGGAAAGTGTTCAATGAACCAATTAATCTTAAACCACTGAACGAATGACAATCTACACAAATAGAGTATGATTGTCAATAAATATCTTACAATTTCCTGTCATATAAAAAACAATTGTTTGAAATGTTAAATCATAAGCTGGTTTCACTAGAGAAATTCTTTTTTATAGACTGCCCAAGTGGTACTGATGATAGATTCGATTGAACTGAATTCAGGTTCCCATCCAAGCAGTTTCTTCGCTTTTGCAGATGATGCAACCAACCCTGCAGGGTCTCCAGGTCTTCGGGCAGTTACTTCAGAGGGAATATCTCGACCGGATACTTTTTTTGCTTCATTAAGAAGTTCAAGGACACTAAGCCCCTGGTCACTTCCCAGATTAACAGTGAGGTTTTTGTTTTTTTCTATTAAATAATCTACAGCTTTAACATGACCATCTGCTAAATCTGTAACATGTACATAGTCACGAACACCGGTTCCATCCCGCGTGTCATAATCATCACCAAAAATAAGAAGAGAGTCTCTTTTCCCCACAGCAGCTTCCATAACTACAGGGATGAGGTTTGCAGGATCCCGTTCAATTCCGGTCATTTTCCCTTCAGGATCATATCCGGCAGCATTAAAGTATCTAAGTGATGCATAGTGCAATCCTTTAAGCTTGCTATACCATTCAAGATGCCGTTCAATAGCTAACTTAGTATATCCATAGTAATTTTCAGGATTTGTAGGGTGATTTTCATCAATGGGAACGTATGTCGGTTCACCATAAACAGCAGCAGAGGAGGAGAGTACAAAGTTTTGTATTTTATTATTAGTACATCCGATAATGATATTAAGAGATCCGGTAATATTATTAATTGAATATTTTGCAGGATTTGTCATGGATTCGCCTGCAGCTTTGAATGCAGCCAGATGTACAACAGCATCCCAGCCTAAAGCAAGGACCTCATCCAAGCGTGTCGTATCAAGAATATCTCCCTGATAAAAGTTTGATTCCGGTAGAAGATTTTCCTTAAAACCCGACGAGAGATTATCATAAATACCAACCGTATCACCACGTCTGATAAATGCCAGGGCTACATGAGTCCCAATATACCCTGCGCCGCCCAAAAGTAGTACTCTCATAATTTTATCCTTATTCTCTGTCTTTATAAATACCTGAAGCATTTTTGAAAATGATCTCAATTTTTCATTAACAGAGAGAGTCCTATTCGAACTCTTTGAGAACCGCCTTAATCTCTGCCAGATAAACTTTAAGAGTTTCCTGAGTTTTTGCTTCAACTACAAGGCGTAAATAGGGTTCTGTGTTTGAAGGTCTTACATTAAACCACCAATCCTCAAACTCTAATCTGTATCCATCAAAATCGAGTATTTTCAGGACATCATATTTTTCTGAAAATACTGATTTGAGTTTTTCCATTGCTTCTTCTTTCTGCTCAATTTTAAAATTAATCTCACCTGAGGCAGCATAAGAAATTATGGAATCTATATAGGAGGAGAATGAAATTCCTTTACTCTTTAATTCATTTGCAACCTGAATCACTATAAGACTTGCCAGCATGCCGGAGTCACAAAAGAAAAAGTCTCTAAAGTAGTAGTGTCCGGATAGTTCCCCGCCAAATATCGCATTAAGTTCACGTAATTTATTTTTTGCAAATGAATGCCCAACTTTCCAGGTATTTACTTTGGCTCCCAGTTTTTCAAGATGCTCCGTAGTAGAGCGTGAAGTTCTTATATCCTGATGTACCCATCCGGTCTCATTCTTTAACAAAAAATCACCAAGTACCGCGGTAATGATATCCGGTTGGATAAATCTTCCGTTTTCATCAACAAACATTACCCGATCTGCATCACCGTCAAAAATAACACCAAGATCACTTTTGTTTGCAACCACAGCCTCTTTTAACGGGATAACATTCTCTTCTTCAAGAGGGTTTGGTTCATGATTGGGAAAAGTGCCGTCAAGAGTGTCAAATAAATAGTGGGGGGCATCCCCAAGTAAATCTTTTATGAGGATAACAGCCATACCGTTTGAACAATCAATGGTAAGATTCAAGTTGTTGTTCTTCGGAACATATTTATGCAAAAATGCCAGATAATCAGGTTTGATATCTATTTCTGTAACCACCCCACGTTGATCTGCAGGTACCGGGACTACATCGATGGTACGAAACATGTTTTCCAGATCCTTCAGTCCTGAATCAGATCCTACGGGAAGCGAGTTGGTTTTAGAAATTTTTAAACCATTATACTCTTTTGTATTATGGCTTGCGGTAATCTGGACAGATCCATCAAATCCAAGTTTGGAAGTTGCATAATAGACCATTGGAGTTGTTGCCAGACCGATGGATACTGCATCAGCACCAGCATCATTTATTCCTTTGCTCAAATAGGAAAAAACCTCATCAGAAGTTGTTCTGACATCCCTCCCAATTAGTATTTTACTGGTTTTTAGCAGCTTTGGAATAAAATAACCAATTTTATAGACATCTTCTTTATTAAAATCTTTATTGTAGACTCCCCGAATATCATAAGCTTTAAAGGCTTTCATTTTTGCTCCCTAATAATATTTATAAATGCTTTGCTATCAATTACTTCAAGCAGCCACCCGGGTTCTCCAGAACGGGAAAGATAGACAGCTGTTTGAAATAATTTTTTCTGAAATCCGTTTACCGGTACCAGCTGCTCCTGAGATAATTTACCGCCGGCAGCTGCTTTTGCAGCATTAATTTTAACTGAGTAGAGATCTTCAATAGAGCTGATATCAATACTCGTTTTATATTTTTCATAGGTTTTCTTTTTCCTGGAAGCAATCAGACCAAAAAGCCCACCCTGTTTCTCAAAGTCTTCGAAATACAAGGTGTTGTTTATTATATATAAGAGTCCGCCAAGATTAATATTTTGTCCATTGCTGAGTCCAATGAGAACAGCATATGTTTTAAATATGATTTGCCCGCCATTTTCCTTTTCCAGGGAGTTTAGAAAGTCTTTTGTTTCCTGATCCATTAATATACCCCTGTATTATGTAATATTTTTGTATTGCAGGCCACATACTTTTAACAATATCAGTAGAAGACCCAATGTTTTACATTTAGTAAAACATCATATATAGTCAGTATAATAAATGATAATACTGAAAAAGGCAAATATATGAGCTATTTATTAAAAGATTTCGGCAAACTTCTAAAAAATAATTTTCAGGAACTGCGCCAAATATATACTCCGGTATTAACAAACTGTATGCGTGTTTATGATCAAAATATACAGGAGATTCCTGTCACTGTTGATGTCTATAATGGGAAAGTCCTTATCACAGATTATGGATTATTAGATGATGATGAAAAAGTTACTCCTGAATCTTTATGTAGTGCTGCCGCTTCTATGATGTATGTCAGCATGGATGATGTGCATTATAAATTCCGTGGGAAACTGCATAACCATGAGCAGCACGAAAAAACGAATCAACCGCCGATACCGTTACAGGTTTCAGAAAATGGATTACAGTTTTTAGTTGATCTTGGACAATACAGTGATACCGGGCTTTTTCTTGATCATTCTGTAACACGGGAACTTATTATGCAGGAATCAGCCCAAAAATCAATTCTTAACCTTTTTTGTTATACGGGTTCTTTTAGCGTCTATGCAGCTGCAGGATGGGCAAAGGAGGTCGTATCTGTTGACCTTTCAGGCACATACCTTCACTGGGCGGAAGAGAACATGAAAATAAATTCATTATTATCTGACTCTTTTCAATTTGTGCAGGATGATTGCAAAAACTTTCTGAATATGGCTGAAAAACAGAAGGATACATATGATGTAATTATTCTCGATCCGCCAAGTTTTTCAAACAGCAGAAAGACAGATCAAACTTTTAATGTGCAGCGGGATCATGTAGAATATATCAGGCAGTGTTCCAGACTACTGAATAATGATGGATCGATATTATTTTCAACTAACTTAAGTAACTTTAAACTACATATACACCAACTAAAATGGTTTGATATAAACGAAATTACGTATGATACAATCCCTCCCGGATATTCAAAAAAGAGATTGCCTCATAAGTGCTGGGTGATAAGTAAACTTAAGCCATAAACTGAAAATATTTTATTTAATTCCCATTTTTTTCTTAAGCTTTTCCCATGAATCACGAAGTGGAATTGTTCGATTGAAAACCGGATAGTCAGGAGTGGAGTCTTCTGAATCAATACAGAAATAACCGGTTCTCAAAAATTGAACATGCTGCTCAGAGGATAAATCCCGAATAATGCTTTCAGCTTTGCAGTTCTTCAAAACTTTTATTGAATCCGGGTTGATATCATCAAGAAAATTTCCTGTAGTGCTGCCTGGGATTTCAGCGTTAAATAGTCGATCATAGAGACGGACTTCGCAATCAGCAGAATGGGAAGCGCGTGCACTTACCCAATGGCTGGTTCCTCTTACTTTACGGCCGTCAGGAGTGCTGCCGCCTCTGGATTCAGGATCATAAGTGCAGTGAATCTCAGTAATCGTATCTCCGTCTTTAATTACATCAGTACAGGTAATATAATATGCATGTTTTAGACGAATCTCTTTGCCGGGTGAAAGTCTGAAATACTTTTTCGGCGGATTTTCCATAAAATCATCTCTCTCAATATATAAAACTCTTGAGAAGGGGATTTTCCTTGTTCCCGCATCAGGATCCTCCGGATTATTATCTGCATCAAACCACTCTTCACCATCCTGAGGATAATTATCTATAATTACTTTTAATGGATCCAGTACAGCCATAACCCTGAGAGCTTTTGTATTCAGATCCTCACGTACGCAGTGGTCAAGAAGAGCATAATCAACGGTACTGTTTGCTCTGGCGACACCAATTTTTTCGGTAAATTCGAGAATTGCATCAGGAGAAAAACCTCTCCTTCGCATACCGGAAAGAGTAGGCATTCTTGGATCATCCCAACCGGATACGTGCCCTTCCTGTACTAACTGCAGGAGTAATCTCTTACTCATAATTGTATACGTTAAATTTAGCCGTGCAAATTCGTACTGATGAGGTTTGGATTTTAATCCGGAATTTTCAACAACCCAGTCATATAACGGTCGGTGATCTTCAAATTCCAAAGAACAGAGTGAGTGTGTAATACCCTCAATTGCATCTGATATTGGATGGGTGAAATCATACATCGGATAGATGCTCCAAGTGTCTCCTGTACGATGATGTTCAATTTTCTTTATCCTGAAAAGGGTGGGATCCCGCATATTAAGATTTGGTGAAGACATATCTATCTTTGCACGAAGAATCATTTTTCCATCAGGGTGTTTCCCATCTTTCATCTCTTCGAAAAGAATGAGATTGTCCTCAATTGAACGATCTCTGTCAGGACTGTTTTTTCCTGGCCTTGTAAGTGTCCCGCGATACTCACGCAGCTGTTCTGGAGTTAGCGTATCTACATATGCGTTTCCCTGTTTTATCAACTCAACAGCTATGTCAAAAATAGCAGAGAAATAGTCGGAGGCAAAATATTCATGCGGATTCCAATTAAAACCAAGCCATGCAATATCCCTTTTTATTGATTCCATGTACTCAATCTCTTCTTTAGCAGGGTTAGTGTCATCAAATCGCAAATGACAAACTCCGCCATATTTCTTTGCAACACCAAAATCAAGGCAGAAAGCTTTTGCATGACCAATATGAAGATACCCATTTGGTTCCGGAGGGAATCTGGTTACTATACCTTTGGGAACGGTATTGTTCTCTATATCTTTTTCAATAATTTTTTCAATAAAATTTTTTGAAACCTCGTCGCTTGCAATGATTTTGTCCATTCTTGTTCTCCGACATGAAAGTTCTTAAAAGCAATTTTTTAAAATCAACCTTAGGTTGATTCATTTTCCCAGGAAAGAGCCTGTTTAAAGCGATGTTATCACAAAAAAAACACTTGTGCCACACATCTAAAACAACAATTCAAAAACAGCTTGAACTAATGAAAAAAATATCTGAATTTATAAAAAAGTTGGCTCCTGTATCCATGTTTATATGGATTACATACTCCGAGGTTCATCTTTGAGAATAAAGAATTTTGAAAAACCCTCGCTTGTCTACTCTTTTAATATCGTGTAGTCTCAATGAATTGTTTAAAAAAGTATCAAATAAATACCGCCAATTCAAAGTATCGTTTATATATATTAAAGGAGTTTCTATTTTACCCAAAATTGAAAATAAACAACTTCTTCAAAAACTTCTTACTCTAGCAGTACCCATTATGGGAGCTAATTTACTGCAAATGCTTTACAATCTTGCAGATACATACTTTTTGGGAAAATTAGGGTCGGAGGCTTTAGCGGCTCCCTCAGTTAGCTTTAGCATAGTCTTTTTTATGATTATTTTCGGGTCAGGATTTTCCATGGCAGGTACTACACTGATTTCACAGGCCAAAGGGAAAAATGATCAGGAAAAAGTAGATTTCTATGTAAGTCAAACTTTTTTAATGATGATTATTCTTTCTGTTGGAATAATGATAGCCGGTTTGGCCGGATCCACAATGTTGCTTAAGGCATTACAGGTTCCTGAAAATATATTTGATAATGTTTCAATCTATTTACGAATTATTTTCTTAGGTATGCCGTTCATGTTTATGTCATTCGTGCTCAGAGCAACGCTCCAAGGTATAGGTGATAGTGTAACTCCTTTAAAAATACAACTGGTTACTGTTGTCATTAATATTATTCTTGATCCCCTGCTAATTTTCGGCCTTGGCCCATTTCCTGAACTGGGTGTAGCCGGCGCTGCAATAGCAACAGTAATTGCACGTTTTATCAGCATGATGATCGCCTTGTATATTCTGTTTTCCGGTAAAAAAGGTGTACGAATAAAATTGAAATATATTAAACCTGAACGCAAAGCCTGGGGACTCATTATTAAAATTGGTCTACCTTCTGCAATAGGAGGAGGTATTTCGGCACTTGGTTTTTCTGTACTGCAGGGAGTGGTTAATACTTTTGGTACACCGGTTATTGCGGCATTTGGTGTGGGAAACAGAATAATAGGCTTATTTAATATGCCTGCACAGGGAATCAGTCAGGCAACAGCTGTGATTGTTGGTCAGCAACTGGGAGCGAAGGAGCCTGAAACAGCAGAAAAAGCAGTTAAGTACGGTGCTGTATCAATTTCTCTGTTTATTATAGTAAGCATGACAATTACTTTTTTTTACGGCAACTATTTAACAAAGTTTTTTATTAACGAGAGCGATGTTATTGCTTATGGTTCACAGTTATTCAGGGTAGTCTCTTTGTCTGCAGTCTTTTTTTCACTATTTACGGTGTATGGCGGGGCTTTTCAAGGCGGTGGCGATACTAAGCCGATAATGGTGTTTAATATTATCCGGTTATGGGTGATAAGAGTTCCTTTTGCCTTTCTTTTATCAAGAACTGCCGGATTAGGTCCTGAGGGAATCTGGTGGGCAATGTGTATATCAAATGTAACCGTTGCAGTGGGGATATTTCTGTTATATAAAACAGGAAGATGGAAGTCTAAATTGAATTCAGATAATATATAAATAGTTGATATTTGCAGATATTCCTGCATAATATTAGATTGTTTTCAAAAAACCTGTGATAGTGTATACTGAAAAGGTTAAATTCTGTTAAAAATGAGAAATGAGGAATGAAATGGGTGAGACCATTGATGATAATGTACTGAAAAAGAAAAAACTAATCGCACGGGCAATAGCACTGACTCTATTGATATTGATTCTAGCTTTTGTAGCATTCGGTATAATTTCCTGGACAAGAAGTATAAAACTTCGCCGTGCCGAAAAAGTTGTCAGAGAAGCGATGGAACTGGTTGTTGCTGAAAAGGGTGAAGAGGGTTTAATTGAGATAGTAAACGCTCTTAGAAACTTCAATGAGCTGGGTGTTCCCGGAGTTCTTCCGGTACTCGGATATGAAAGCAGTTCTCTCTATAATACCTCAGAACTGCAAAATATTGAAATTTATGAAAAATATAACAGAGCCGTAGTAAATATTACCACTGAAATGTATCAATATAATTTAGTTTTAGGTGCAGTTCCTGAATCCGGTACAGGATCAGGAACCATAATTGACAATCTGGGACATATTCTTACGAACTACCATGTAATTGAAGGTGCAGAAGAAGTTATTGTCAGTCTGTATGATGGTTCCAGTTATACCGGTACGGTTATAGGTAAAGACCGGGAAAATGATCTTGCAATAGTGAAAATTGAGCTGGAAGAGGATAAGGAAATAACCACCATTGAATTCGGTTCATCAGCAAGTCTGAAAGTAGGTCAGCGTGTACTGGCTATCGGTAATCCATTTGGCTATGACAGGACATTAACTACCGGTATTGTATCCGGCCTGGGACGGCCTATCAGAACTGACAATAACTTAATAATACTTGATATGATCCAGACAGATGCCTCAATAAATCCAGGGAATTCAGGAGGTCCTCTTCTTGATTCCCGCGGGAAACTAATTGGAATAAATTCATCTATCTATACAAATAACGGCGGATCTGTGGGAATTGGTTTTGCTGTTCCAGTCGAGACTGCAAAACGTGTCATTCCTGAATTGATTGACAACGGTAAAGTAGTACGAGGCTGGCTGGATATATTCCCGGTTCAATTGGATGATCAGATAATTGAATATGCCGGTCTTGCAGTTGAATCGGGTATATTAGTATCCAGGGTTGAAGAGAATGGAAAAGCTCAGGATGCAGGTATTCGCGGCGGAGATGAAAAAGTCAGGTATGGAACAGCCATAATTAATCTCGGCGGTGATATTATTATTGGTGCAGATGGAGTTGAAGTTAAGGATCTTGCCGATCTGTTTAGTGCTTTAGAGGATAATAAACCCGGGGAATTTGTTGAGGTTACGTTGATTAGAAAAGGTGAGGAACTAATTTTACCTGTGGAGTTGACAAAACGGCCTGAACTGTATGAATGGGATTAATTAATGCCGAAATTCAAAGTTGTCTCTGAATATTCTCCTGCCGGCGATCAGGGGAGTGCCATTGATAATCTTTCTCAGGGAATTATTAAAGGCTATGATACGCAAACATTAAAAGGGGTTACCGGATCAGGTAAAACCTTCACCATGGCAAAAATTATTGAGCGTGCGCAGATGCCCACTCTCATCTTGTCTCATAACAAAACATTAGCAGCACAGTTATATAGTGAATTCCAAAACTATTTTCCTGATAATGCTGTTGAATATTTTGTCTCTTACTATGATTACTACCAACCTGAAGCATATATGCCTTCCAAAGATCTCTATATTGAGAAAGATTCATCCATAAATGAGGAGATTGAACGAATGAGGCTATCAGCTACGTCATCTCTTATGGAGAGACAGGATGTTATTGTAGTTTCATCAGTTTCCTGTATTTATGGATTGGGGAGCCCCATCTCTTTTAATGAGATGCGCGTTATTATTTCAAATGGACAGCATCTGAATCACTCAGAATTGATTAAGGATCTGGTCAGGATTCAGTATGAACGTAATGATGCAATTCTCCAAAGAGGCAAGTTCAGGGTTAGAGGTGATGTTGTTGAGATTTATCCTGCATATATGAAAGAGGCCTTTCGGCTCTATCTAATGTGGGATGAAATTGAACGGATTGCCAAAATCGATCCGCTTACCGGAAATATAGTTGAGGAGCTTAAGGAGATAATCATTTATCCTGCAAAGCATTTTGTGCTTCCTGAGGAGCAAGTTAGAAGTGCCGTTGGTACTATACGTACCGAGATGGAAGAGCAGTATAATTACTTTCTCGGTAAGGGTAAACATGTAGAGGCAGAAAGGATTAAAACAAGAACAGAGTATGATCTTGAGATGCTCCAGGAGTTGGGGTATTGCTCTGGAATAGAGAACTATTCCAGACCTCTCAGCAGGAGAAAGGAGGGAGAGCGGCCGGCTGTACTTCTGGATTATTTCCCTGAACAGTATCTTGCATTTATCGATGAATCTCACGTAACTCTTCCTCAAGTAGGAGGAATGTATGAAGGAGATAGATCGAGAAAAACAAATTTAGTGAATTTTGGCTTTCGACTTCCATCAGCATTGGATAACAGACCTCTCTATATATCAGAATTCCATGATCTTCTTTATAAAAAAATATATGTGTCGGCAACCCCGGGGAAAAATGAGATAGCCCAGTCTAAACAGGTAGTTGAACAGGTTATACGCCCTACAGGACTTCTTGATCCCGAAATAGTGGTGAAATCCACCGTTGGTCAGATTGAGGATTTATACGGTGAAATTGTGAAGCGTGTTGAGAAGAAGGAACGGGTTCTAATTACCACACTTACAAAGAAAATGTCTGAAGATTTAACTGATTATCTCTCGGGCATAGGCGTGAAAGTACGATATCTTCACTCTGAAATAGAAACAATTGAAAGAGTAGAGATACTGACAGATCTACGATTGGGAACTTTTGATGTGCTTGTTGGTATAAATTTATTGCGTGAAGGTCTGGATTTACCGGAGGTTTCTCTGGTAGCCATACTGGATGCCGATAAAATTGGATTTCTGCGCTCTGCAACTGCTCTTATCCAGACAATTGGCCGTGCTGCAAGAAATCTTAACGGAACAGTAATCATGTATGCCGATAAGTATTCCCATGCGATGGACGAGGCTATTGAGGAGACAAATAGAAGGCGTGCAATTCAGCAAGCATATAATATTGAACATAATATAACTCCCATATCCATCAAAAAAGCTGTACACGATATTCTTGTTCGGAAAAAAGAGGATGCAAAAGAGATTCAGACAAAGGATATTGAGGTTATTAAAGCCGGATATAATCTGCTTATTCATGCAGAAAGGAAAAAGCTGATAAAAAAACTGGAAAATCTGATGCTTGAGCATGCAAAAAATCTTGAGTTTGAACAGGCTGCTATTATCAGGGATGAGGTTGATGCACTGAAGAATGGGGAGATATCCAGAACTTGAAGCATTTAAAGTTTGTTTTAATAAGTTGATATGCTGAAGAAAAAGTAATTAATATTCCAAACAAACTTAGGGCGATAGATCAAGTAAGATCAGATCTTTAGGTCCGCCGGAAGTGTGGGAGTAGTATTTTGCATAATCAGATAGAAACTGATCATTATAATTTTGTTCAAATTGGTTAAAAGTTTCATTGTATATTTCTGAAACTGTTATAAGATTATCAGCATTACTATCAGCCGGAATCGTCTTTGATATGGAATAGTCATCATGGTTGTAACCCAGGCTTTTCAGAAGGTAGTAGGTGTAATACCCGTTTTCAACATTACCGTCAGTATCATCATTTTCATCATCTTCTCGGGCTGATTCATTTTTCCCAGCGCTGCCGATTACCCATATATCCGGATATTCTGTGTTTGAATCCTCAGTAAGGTACTTATCCCAGGTCTGAAAAAAAACAGACGGATCACCGGTATAACCGTAATCTCCAGGCAGCCCGTCAACATCAACTCCGTTATCGGGGACAAAACCTCCGGCAAAGCAGATATCCAGAATTAGAAGTTTTTTACCTGAAATGGTTTTCAGCTCCTCCAAAAGTTCAGAGTCAGAAAAGATCTCTGAACTTGGAATTGTATATGTTGTGTAGTAGGGGATAAGAAAAACTTGCCCGTCACCAATATCCGGTCCGGAACCATGACCGGCAAAAAAGAAAACAGTAAGATCATTCTCACCAGCTATTTCCCGTATAGAACTTAAATCTGCTTTTATTGTGGATTTTGTTGCTTCATTGTCATATTGTGCAATTGTAGTAGTAAAATTATGTCCTTTAAAAAAATATTCCATATCCTCTGCATCATTATAAGTATAAGTCAAATCATTAATAGAACCAATATAGTTAGCTACCCCATAAATCAAAGCATATGAATTTCCTCTGGTTGTGTCGGTAGTATGAAACAAATCACAGGAAGTGGATAAAATGGCAAATATCACGGTAAGTATGAGAATCCTAAAATATGTTTTCATAATGCACTGTCCTCTAACGTGACTATTCCGTCATTCAACCGTGCATTGTCGTCTTGCATTAACTGCAGTTTAATAGCTAAACCCACCCCAAATGAGAATGCGTATGACAAATCTTTTCTCATATCCACAGTGAGGGGAAAAGTGAGATTTACTGTCTCATGTAAGGATTTTCCTTCGGAATCACTAACGAATGTTATATTCGGGCTTATTCCAGCTTCAATATGGGCAAAAAAAGTTTTTGTATTGGTGTATTGTGAATTATGCATTCTCATAAAACCGGAGAGTGAAAAGTTGTAAGAAAAATGGTAAGTGAGACCTGCATCGAAGAAAATTGATGTGAATCCCTTTGCAAACTCAAGACCGGTTACCCGCGTGTCAAAAAGTTGTGAATAACCGAGTCCGGTATAAATATCAAAGGATGTGTCGGAAAGGGTGAAAATATATTGTACTGAAGCCGCATTACCAGACTGTAAAAAAAAGCTTGTTTGCGGATCACTTGAATCATAGCCGGCTGCATAAACATAAGGATTGTATGACGCGGACAAAGAATTTGCAGCAAGAGGAAGAGAACCCATACCTATAAATAATATAATAATAATTTTGTATATTAGTTTGACACACATTTAAACAAATATAACCACTGGAAAGTTTTTTAGCAATATAAAACCTATTGAACATCCTCTGCCAGAAGTTTTTGATCGGGAAAATTACTTGTGATGAAGAAATTACATATGTATAATCAAAAACTTCAAATCCATGTAAACATGGATCCAGCCAATTTCTTTTTAAGAAATTGGATTTTGTATAAACAGGCAGCACTCAATGGGAACACAAATAGTAATTTTTGAACCTTTATCTAATTTGATTTTGCTAAATATAAGGAGAATGAATCCTTCCCAGTTACACTCCACGAAATAGCCGCTTCCATTATATTCAGAACCCATAACTTCGGCATTTGGAAAACTATTACACGAACTGGCCAAATCCTGCTGCATATCACTGTTTTGATGAATTTCACAGCTTTCAGGTCGGAAAAAGAGGTTCCCATGATCAGATTTAGCCTCATTAGCAGCACCCTGCCTTTTAAAATAGCGCATAACAACTATATTCTGATTGTTACACACTACTGAACAAGTATTAGAATCATGATTGGCAGAAATGGCTGGGATCAATGTAGATCTACCGAAAAATTCTGCTGAAAATCTAGTTTTCGGGAATGAATACATATCTTCAGGAGTACCAATCTGCTCTATTTTTCCATTATTCATCATAATTATCCGGTCACTTATCGAAAGTGCCTCTTCCTGATCATGTGTCACATAAATTGCAGTAACAGAAAGTTCTTTTTGAATAGAGCTGATCTTTTTTCTTAAAGATGTTCTTAACTGAGCATCAAGAGCAGAGAGCGGTTCATCCAGTAACAGAAGTTCCGGGTTGGGGGCTAATGCTCTTGCCAGTGCTACACGCTGTTTTTCTCCTCCCGACAACTCTTCAGTGGGGCGCTTATTATATCCGGGCAGCCCAATAATATCCAATAATGTATTTGTTTTTGATAGAGCCAAAGATTTTTCAACTCTTTTTACTTTAAGCCCATAACCAATATTTCTTTCAATGTTCATATGAGGAAATAGAGCATAATCCTGAAAAACAAATCCAATGGCTCTTTCCCAGATCGGAACAGACAGCAGATTTTTTCCGTTTAATGACATCGTACCTTTATCAGGATCCAGTAGCCCGGAGATGACTGAGAGTGTAGTGGTTTTGCCGCATCCTGATGGTCCCACCAGAGATACGAATTCTCCTTTTTTAATAGAGAATGAAATATCGAGTGTGAAATCAGCGTAGATTTTTTTTATTCCCTGCAAACTCAAACCGGATTCTGTTGTAGCCATCATAATTTTTCCCTCAGGTACTCAAAAATTGAAAAGAGCGTAATACACATAACAACCAGTAATGTTCCTACAGCACATGCAGCATAGAAGTTATATGAACCGATTAGACGATAGAGTAAAATTGGTATGGTTATAGTGTGTTCGTCAGCAAGTATTAATGTTGCATTTATTTCACCCAAAGATATGGCAACTGCAAAAACTGATCCGGACACAATTGCATTTTTTAGCAAAGGCAGTTCAATATTGAAAAATACCCGTACCGGTTTGGCTCCCAATGATAATGCTGCAGATGAGTATGTTCGGCGCATGTTCCGAAGAGCCGGCAGAACAGATCTCAGTATAAACGGTAAAGTAATTACTGCATGGGCAGCAACAATCAGCAAACGGTTGATAGACATACTCCCGGCGATATTTGAGAGTAAATAGTATCCAAGTCCCAAAATAACCGAGGAGATAGCAAGCGGCAGCATAAACAGCAGTTCGGGAATATATGATTTTTTTGGAGTAACAGAAATAGTGAAATATGAGAGACCAACAGCTGTCGGTACAGCTACCGCCGCTGCAGTAAGGGCAAGCATAAGGCTGTTTTTAAAAGCTGCCGCTGTGAGAGAAAGGGTTCCCTGACTGACGCTGAACAACTGTTTATACCATTTTAGTGAGAGCAAAGCGGAACTTCCGCGTGTCAGTTGTGTTTGAAATGAACGGAATATGACAGAAAATATAGGTGCAGTTACAAATAGCACCGCAGCTGCAATGTACAATACAATAATAATAGAGCTTGTTTTTGATGGCTTGAGCAAAGCACTCTTCTCGGAAACAGGGCGTTTATATCCGGCAATACTCCGCACCATCTTTTTTTGGGATATCAGATAAATTAGCAAAATTGCCGATGAAATTGTTATGGATATAATGGCTAGTCCTGCAGCGGTATGTAAATTAAATGATACCCGAGCCTGCCTATATATTTCTACCTCTATTGTGGTGAACCATGGGCCTCCGCCAAGCACCAGAATAATGGCAAAGCTGGTGAAACAGAATAGAAAAATCAATGCTGCAGAAGAGAGAATGGCGGGATAAATTTTAGGTAAGGTTATGGAGAAAAAAGTCTTTAACTTTTTCGCTCCCATTGTATAGGAAGCAAGCTCAGAATTGTCTGAAACCTGCTCCCAATATCCCGTAATCAGGTTTATGCAGATAGGAAAATTATAGAAAGCATGAGCAAAAATAATTGCCTTGAATGAGTAGAGGATTTTTAAAGGCGGCTCTTTTGTATTGAAAATCTTCATGAGAAAGTTGTTGAGAAAACCATTGTTACCGTAAAAAATAACAAACCCCAGAACAACAATAATCGAGGGTAAAACAAACGGTACGGCACTAACTGCACGTATAATAAATTTCCCTTTAAAATTGAATTGTGAAAGAAGGTATGCTCCGGGTAACCCAATGGCAATAGCCAATAGAGTACTTAGCAGAGCTTGAAGAGTGGTAAAACCAGTTATCCTCCAGATATATGATGAGGTTAGGAGTGTACTGAAGACGGATAGCGAAAAACCATTAGCATCGTTCATAAATGCCTGACGCAATACCATGAATACCGGCAAAATGAAGAGAGGAACAAGCAGGATTATCCCAAAATATGCAAGAAATGAGGTAAACCTGAATGTTCCATTACCATGATTAAGAGTCATTACTTACTCATTAACTCCGTCCATTCTTCAAGGCGTTTATCAAGGTGAAGAGCCGTATCATCTGCGGGCAAAGAGAGCTGAATCTCGGGTTTCGGAGCAAAATTATAGGAGTCCGGCAGCGTAATATCATTTACCACAGGGTACATCCAATTTGTGAGCGGCAGCTCTTCCTGGACTTCTTCACTAAGGAGAAAATCAATAAACAATTTAGCTGCAGTAAGATTTTTCGTACCATTTACAATACCTGCTCCTTCAATCTGTAAGTAGTGCCCTTCATCAAACACCAGAGCCTGATATCTCTCTGTATCCTCATATTCAACATGGTATGCAGGGCTGGTGGTATAGCTTAACACAATTGGCGCTTCTCCAGCGGTGAATAAACCATACCCGGTATCCCAACCATCGGTAACCGTAAGAAGATTTGGTTTAAGCTGCTCCCAGAAATCAAGATACTGATCCTGAAATACTGAAACTGTCCAGTGAAGGAGTCCCAATCCAGGTGAAGAGGTTCTTGGATCCATAATGATTATTTTTTTGTTAAACTCAGGTGAAAGAAGGTCTGATAATGATTCAGGTTTATTCTCCAGTACTTCAGTATCATAGATGAAAGCAAAATAGCCATAATCATAGGGTGTAATATGGTAGGTGGGATCAAAGTGCAGTTCAATCGGAACTGATGTAAGTGAAGAACTCTTATAAGCTAACAGTACTTCCTCGTTGAGTGCCTGATACAGCAAATTATTATCAATGCCTATAACAATATCAGCTTTAGGATTGCTTTTTTCGAGTATTATTTTTTGAAGCACCTGACCGCTGTCACCAGATGAAATCATGTTAATTTTGATTCCTGTCTCTTTTTCAAAACTTTCAATAATAAATGGACCGGGACCCCATTCTGAAACAAATGAGTCATACGCGTAAATGGTCAGTTCTGTCTGCCCGGGGGCAGGTGTTGGTGAGCTGTTTTCAGGCTTCTTGCTGCAAGAAAGAAAAACCAGAGAAAACGGCATTAGTAAAAATACAGTCAGAACAAAGAAGGTGATCTTTTTCATGGGTAACTCCTGAGATAGTGTTTGTTCTGTCTGTGGGGATGTTTGAGTATAGTTAAGCAAGAAATTGCTTATGTCGATCCCTTCGCTGGCATTATCCAGATCAGGTTCAACGGGTGTGCTCTCAGGCTTCATATTGATTTAAGATAGGAAGCCACCCCAAGACGTAATCTATTTTACTGTAATAGTGATATCATGACAAGCGGGAATAGTGAAAATGTTCCGAAAAGTATACACGAATCGAAGGTTTATCACCTGATATTTATGGACTAATAGTATGCATTCAGCAATAATACCCCTATATGGAAAGTTTAAAGAAGAGTGTATCAATAGCATTTACCGGTGGGGGCACCGCTGGACATATACTGCCTGGAGTTGCTGTTATTGAGGTGCTGAAGAATCACTGTACAAAAAATTGCGATAATCCTGAAAATATAAACGTTGATATATTCTGGATATGCTCTAAAAATGTCCATGAACAGAAATTGTTGGACACCCATGGGGTTCCTTTTAATCCAATACTAACCGGAAAATTGAGAAGATACTTTTCATTAAGAAATTTCCTGGATATTTTTCTGATTATAGGGGGGACTCTACAATCACTATTCATTTTGTGGAGAAGAAAACCTTCAATACTCTTCTCAAAGGGCGGATTTGTAAGTTTTCCGCCTGTTGTAGCCGCATGGATTTTGAGAATACCCATTATTATTCATGAATCAGATTTTGATCCTGGGCTAACAACCCGGTTAACCGCAAAATGTGCTGAGAAAATTCTTATTCCATTCGGGGAATCAAGTAGTTTTTATCCGGATTCGTATAGAGAAAAACTTGTGATAACCGGGAATCCGGTGAGAAGCAGCGTGAAGGTTGGTAAAAAAGAGAAAGGATTGTTATTCTGCAAAGTGACTGACAGCAAACCAATTGTTTTTGTTGCAGGGGGAAGTCAGGGCGCCGTACAGATTAATAGGCTTCTGGAAAAGTGTATAAAGGATTTATGTGAAAGATTTGTAGTAATACATCAAACTGGATCGAACTGGACCTTTGAATTTGAACATGAAAATTATAGATCATTTGCATATATTGATGAACACTATGCAGATATAGCTTCAGCAGCTGATCTGGTTGTTTCACGAGCCGGAGCGGGAGCAGTTTGGGAATTTGCACTATTGGGTAAGCCCATGATTCTTATACCCATAGATTCTGGATCGAGCAGGGGAGATCAGATACGGAATGCAGAATTCTTTGAAAAAAAGGATGCAGCTGTAGTACTGAAGGGAAAAAAAGTAAATACAGAAAATCTTAAAAATGCTATACTGGAAGTTATAGAAAATGATGACTTTAGTAAAAAACTGGTAAATAATGCTGCATTATTATGCGGTGATAACGCAGAAAAAATAGTTTCTGATGTTATTATTACACACCTTGGAGGAATTATATGACATTTGAAGTGCTGGATATTATTGCACTGGTGATTCTATTAGTCGCCGGACTTCGTGCAATGTTCAAAGGGTTTATTAAGGAATTTATGTCAAAAGCGGGCATTTTAATTGGTTTTCTCATCGCATTAATGTTTAGCGCTTCTCTAGCCCCCTATATTGATACTCAATTTGGCTTTGGTACATGGAGTAATATTGCTGCTTTTGCTGCGCTGTTTTTGGCAGGATTTCTTGTTTCGAAATTGGTGGCCAATGCGCTTAGAACTGTTATTGAAGGACTTCACCTTGCATTTCTGGACAACATCCTCGGTTTTGTATTTGGTTTAATCGAAGGCGCTATCATTATCTCGTTTATGGTGTTTTTGCTGCGTCTTCAAAACGTTATTGATATCGAGAGTTTTTTATCACAAAGCTGGGTTGTAGAGTTTCTCGAGCCGATAGCTCCTTATAGTGTTAAATTGTTTGAGGAGACCTTATAGTGGATATCCTACTTTTCATAGGAGCCGTTAGTTGTTAGATACTATATATGGACAGCAAAATCTTAAAAATCAGCTTTCTCACTTAATCCAATATAAAATACTTCCTTCAGGACTTCTCTTTGTCGGACCCCGGTTTACCGGGAGATTATCCACAGCTGGAGAAATTGCCCGGATAGTCTCATGCGTAGGGACAAATACTCGTGACTGCTCCTGTGAAAATTGCCACAACAGCAGGACAGGGGTACATCCCTATACAATCATGCTGTTAAGCCGGGATCTCACGAAAGAAATTCTTGCAGCTTATGACTCTTATCGCAAGAAGCAGAAACCGGAAACAGTTCTATTGTTTATCATACAGGTTCGAAAGCTTATTGGCAGATATCGTACAGATTTATATGAAGATTCAACCGCTGCTGCTAAAGCACTCTTGAAATCAGCATTTGAGATTGATGAACTGCTTATTTCCTTTCAGGAAGAGAAAAATAGATCCGGTACGTTAAAATTGGCCGGAGAGATAGTTAAAAAAAGTAAGAAGCTTGCATCCTCTGTGAAAAGTGGTAATATTCCCGTCTCTCAGATACGTAAAATTGCTTCGTGGATATATTCAGCTCCAGAAAATCAGGTGAAATGCATTATTATTGAAGGGATCGAAGGAATTACAGATGCATCCAGGAACGCATTATTGAAAATTATTGAGGAACCCCCGGTTAATACCTATTTCATTCTTATAGCTGAATCGATTGGCCGATTACCACAAACTATTATTTCAAGAGTTCGAAGATATTTTTTTCTACAATTGGATGAAAAATCAAAAAATGATATTATTCAGGAAATTTATTTAGATGATCCTGATTTGTACGACTCTTTAAAAACTTTTTTTATGACTAAAGCAGGGGTTAATTGTCGTGAATTACATGATGATGCTGAGACATTTCTTCTATCTGCCATGAATCGATCAGAAATTCCCTATAAAGATTTTCAGTTATTGCTGTCAAAAATAGCCTCTGGAAAACTGTTTCCAGAGTTTATAAGTGAAATAGTAGTCGTGTTGGAGCAGGAAGTTGAAGATAGACTAATCAGCAGAGAAAGTGCTGCAAGAATTTTAGCAGATATTAAAGTGGTCAGTACAAGGCAAACAATCTTTAATCAACATTCAGCATTAGCTCTGGAAACACTATATAATACAATACGGATTGGTTTAGTATGAGAAATTTTGTAAAAAAAGCAATTGGAAAAATCGAGAAGCTCGAGCGGGATCAGATTCTGAAATTGATAAATCTGCTGTCTGATGAAAATGATATGCTTGAAACTATTTTAGATTCAATGGATGACGGGGTTATTGTAACAGATCCTGAGCACCGGATAAAAATTGCAAATAAAACTGCAAATAGATTACTGCAGTTTCAAACGGGTGACCTGATTGATAGAATTGTTTGGGCGGTTATAAAAGATCAGGAAACGGCTGAATTTATAGAGAAACAGATAAAAAGTGAAGGTAAAATAATTGATGAAGAGTTTTATACCGATAAAGGTACCGGAACAGCCACACTCTCACTTACCGCACTCCCATTTGTAAAAAATAAAAAAATAGAGGGTACAATACTTATCCTCCGGGATGTTACTGAAAAAAAACAGAGAGAAGCCCAATTCCGCCGTTCAGAAAATCTTGCATCTTTGACAACACTTGCTGCCGGGGTTGCCCATGAAATTAAAAACCCGCTGGCATCTATAGGGATACATATACAACTAATGAGAAAAAACCTGAATCAAAGCGGGTGCATCGATAAAGAATTTGCAGAAGAGTACCTTGAAATTATTGATGAAGAGATAGAACGTTTGAACGGGATTGTTGTTGATTTTCTTTTTGCGGTACGGCCTATGGATACAAGAATTAAAAGTGAAGATATTAATAAACTTTCTGAGGACTTATTGGATTTTGTGAAGTATGAATTAGAAGAAAATAGTATTCAGATTGAAACAAATCTATCTCAGAAAGTACCAAAAATTGAGATAGATATAAAGTACATGAAGCAGGTGCTCTTAAATATTATTAAAAATGCTATTGCAGCTATGCCAAATGGCGGGTTGCTCACATTAAACACGTTTCGTAAAGAAGATAGGGTACATATCCAAATACAGGATAACGGCGTTGGCATATCCGAAGAAAATATGGCAAAGATTTTTGAACCGTACTTCACTACAAAAGATTTTGGTTCCGGGTTGGGACTTACTGTGGTGTTCAAAATAATAAAAGAGCATGGGGGCGAAATATCTTTGAAATCAAAAGAGGGTGAGGGGACAACGTTTACTATATCACTTCCATTACCGCAAAGTGAAAGAAGTTTGTTGGTATGGGAGGAGTCATAAATGAATTTTACTATATTGGTTGTTGACGATGAAAAAAATATTCGAAGCGGTCTTGGAAAATCCCTTGCAATGGAAGGGTATACAGTAAAACTGGCTGAGAATGGACTTCAGGCCTGGGACTATGTAAATACACAACATATAGATTTAGTCGTTACAGATCTTAGAATGCCAAAGATGTCAGGAGAAGAGCTGCTGCTGAAAATATCTTCAGCATATCCAACTCTACCGGTAATTATCTTAACAGGACATGGAACCATTGAATCTGCCGTTAATGCGATGCGTGACGGTGCCTTCGATTTTGTTACAAAACCAATAAATCTTGACCGGTTAAGCTTACTGGTAAAAAGGGCTGTTTCCAGCAGAAAACTCCAGATAGAGAACTCTAACCTGCTGAAAGAGTTGGAAAAACTTAAGAAAAAACAAAAATTTGACGGTATTATTGGAAAAAGTCAAAAAATGCGAAGAGTTATGGAGATTGTCGAACAGGTTGCACAGACAAAAGCCTCTGTTCTTATAACAGGAGAAAGCGGGGTAGGTAAAGAACTGGTAGCAGATGCACTTCACGAATTATCAAATAGAAGCAAAGGATCTTATGTGAAAGTTCATTGTGCGGCTCTCAGTGAGTCCCTTCTTGAAAGTGAGTTGTTCGGCCACGAAAAAGGATCCTTTACCGGTGCAATTTCTCAGAGAAAAGGACGATTTGAACTAGCAGATAAAGGTACTATATTTCTTGATGAAATTGGTGAAATAAATGCGCAGGTGCAAATTAAAATTCTCAGAGTTCTTCAGGAAAAGCAGTTTGAACGTGTCGGGGGTGAGAAAACACTGCAAATAGATACGAGGATTGTCTCTGCCACCAATAGAGATTTACAGGAAGAGATTAAACTTGGTAACTTTAGGGAAGACCTGTTTTACCGGTTAAATGTTGTGAAGATTGAAGTGCCGCCTCTGCGGGATCGTAAAGATGACATACCGCTATTATCTGCTGCTTTTCTTAAAGAGTTCAATGAAGAGAATGAGAAGAACATCGAAGGGTTTAGCAATAAAGCCAGATCTGCACTATATACCTATTCCTGGCCGGGAAATATCCGTGAACTGCGAAACTGTATAGAGAGTACCGTTGTTCTCTCAAAGGGCAGTGTAATTGAACTGGATGACCTGCCTTTAAGCATAACTTCAGCAGCCAGAGATGATCAAATCAATATTCCTCTTGGTTCAACAATGGAAACAGCAGAGAAAGAGTTCATCATTGCTACATTAAACTATTGTAAGGGTAATAAGTCCAAAGCTGCAGAAATGCTTGGAATTGGCAGAAAAACACTTCACCGGAAAATTCAGGAATATCAGATTGAATCTAAATAATACCATAGAACGCATGTTGGGCTCTCAGGGTAATTTGGCAGAGAATATTCCAACCTTTGAATCCCGGAAAAGTCAGATAGAAATGGCCTGTATGATTGCAGACACTTTTAGTGATACAGGTGTTTGTGTTGTAGAAGCGGGAACAGGTACCGGGAAATCCTTTGCCTATTTAATACCGGCGATGCTTTGGTGTGCCGGGAATAGTGATGAAAAGGTTGTAATTGCCACATCAACAATTAATCTCCAGCATCAGTTGTTTGAGAAAGATATACCAACTCTTCTGAAAATTCTTGATATCGATATAAAAGCTGAGATATTAAAGGGAAGATCCAACTATATTTGCCTGCGGAAATTATTTGAAGAGGTCCAGGAAGGACCATTGCTTTCGCACCAGGAAAATGATGCTTTTAATTATTTGTGCAAATGGGTTGAAAAAACATCTACGGGTATGTTTTCTGAGCTGGAAAAGCACATTAATAAAAAAACATGGAACAGAGTCTGTTCCGATTCAGATTTCTGTCTTAAAAACCGCTGTCCGCATAGAGAGGGCTGTTTTGTTCTGAATGCAAGAAAAAGGGCCTCAGAGGCCAGCATTATTATTGTAAATCATCACCTGCTTTTTGCTGATATCGTAATGAGAGAACATGAACAGATAGATCCCCAAGAGCAGGCAATTCTTCCTCCATTTGACCGATTGATAATTGATGAAGCACATAATATTGAGAAAAATGCTACGAGCTATTTTACTGAAACATACGATAGTCAATCAATTGGCCGTTTGATGTACGATCTTCTCCATATGAAATTTGGAAAACCGCAGGGAATAGCGGTGAGAATTATCCCATTTGTTAATGCAGCAGGTGAAATGGAGCAGCCAGTTAGCCTACAAGAACTGCTGGAAGATCTGAGAAAACATACCGATAAACTCGACCTGTATATTTTGGATATTTTTAATCGATTAAATCAGAGTTCCCTTTTAATTGAAACAGTTCACAACAAACTGGAAGATAAAGTATATGAACAATTTGAAGAGATATATCTATCATTAAGTCAAGTTCTAAAAAATATAGCTAAACATAACAAACAGCTGATTGATAACTGTAAAGAGAATGATGACTCCTTTCCTGTCCTTCAGGAGTTGAGAAACAATACTTCAAAATTTAATTCAGCATCAGTACTACTGAAGAAGTTCAGTAAATTCATAACCAGCCCGGAAGATATTTTCTGGTTGGACAGTATGAAAAGCGTATCAGGAAATATAACAAGTCAGATGAAAGTAACACCGGTCAGTGTAGCAGATACAATTTGTGAGAATATTCTTCTTGCATACAAATCGGTAGTCTGCACATCAGCGACGTTAACAGCCGGGGATAATTTTTCCTATTGGGAAAAGCAGGTAGGATTATATGGTAAGGAGTTACCAAAATACAGGAAAAAATATTTCCCGTCACCCTTCGATTTTAAGAAGCATCTATTTCTGGGAATCCCCCGGGATGCACCAATGCCTTTTAAGCGCGATGACTATGAATCTTTTGTATGTGATTTTACCCGTAAATTAATAGAATCCTCAGATGGAGGAACTCTGGTACTTTTTACCTCATATGCACTTCTCCGAAAAGTACATGAATATTTACTGGATTCTTTAGAAAATGAAAACATTACACTTCTCTATCAAGGTGAAAAAGATCGGTCCAAACTTTTAGCAGAGTTTATTCAGGATGAAAAAAGTGTTTTACTTGCAACTGAATCTTTTTGGGAGGGGGTTGATGCACCCGGGAATACTCTTCGTTCTGTTATTATTACCCGTATTCCTTTCAGGGTACCCACAAATCCTGTAGTTTCTGCCCGTTATACCGCTCTGGAAAAGAGTGGTGGAAATCCGTTTCTTGAAATATCTCTTCCCGAAGCAGCGGTACGATTGAAACAAGGATTTGGCCGGCTCTTGCGAAATCGATTCGATCGCGGTGGTGTCTTCATTCTTGATTCAAGAATTGTACATAAATTTTATGGGAGAATTCTTCTAAAATCACTTCCGGATACTTTAACCGCAATACATGAATCTGATCGGGTCACAGAAAAGTTTGAAGATTTTCTCTATTCTCAGGAGTGAATAAATTGTACTAATGAACAAAAAAACCCCAATAACATTATCTAAAACAACGTTAATTGGGGATTCGCAAAAAGGTGAGTCAATTTCAAAATTCAAAATTAAATCCTGGATTTTTACTCTTCTACTCAATAATAGCAAGGATATCAGTCATTCTAAGCAGTAAATGATCAGCCCCATCTACTTTAATTGTTGTTCCGGCATACTTGTCATACATAATTTTGTCGCCAACTTTAACGGTAATCTCTTCATCATCACCGATTTCAATTACAGCTGCAATTTGTGTTTTTTCCTGAGCTGTTTGTGGAATAAAGATACCGCTTGCTGTTTTTTCCTCAACTTCTTCAACTTTTACAAGTACGCGATCACTAAGTGGTTTAATTTTCATAAAAATCCTCCTGATATTATTTATTTTTATTTTTTTGATTAGGTTCAGTATTTGAACCATATTATTTGTGCATACCCAAAATATACTAATATGCCAATAAATAATTTATTATTTCAAAGAAAATATACGCATGTTATCACTCTTGGTCAAGCGGTAAATGTTTTTTTTATAATTTGATAAATTACCTGAGTAACTAAAAAATATTCTTGCCGGATAAGCATTTGTTCCGTATATTATTGATAAGATGAATGAATGCAAACTACTTCTTAATGAAGGGAAAAAATTATTATTCTCTCAGAAAGCCCATAAGGCAATGAACATGTTTAAAAATGCTCTTGAAGTTTGTGAGTGCGAGAACAATATCGAACTGGGAGAAATACTGTTTTATCTAGGACTGGCTTTTAAAAAAATGGGACATGCAGGGTATGCCCGCCGGTGTTGGTTAAATGCTTTTCAAGTACGTGATATCAAGAATGAGGAAAATTCTCAAAATGCTGAGTGGGAAATGTTTCATTCAATACAGCTTTCAAGATATTTGAGTCAAAAGATTGATTTTCAATTTGACACCCTTGCAGAGGGTGATATGGTCCATGATTTGATAAAAACCATCTGGTTGGAGATGAGTACACTTCCCCAGTTAAAAAGTATGAGCAGTGATGACAGGGTGAATTATTACTATACAATTACAATTGTTTTCCCGGAAATGAATCTTAAAGAAGTAAATGGGTACTTCAAAAAAGGAAAGGTTGTAACTTTTTTACAATAGATTCGTACACTCTACTTTAATCTGAAAAAGCATGTGTCATTATTACGCAGTATATTGCTAATTATACTGCGGTGTGTAATTTTGACACACTCCCACTATGTCTGTAATAGATACAAATAGTATAGTTAGCCTGTTGGAAGTATGTAAATACTTGTAGAGTAAGTAGATGGTAAATTTCTATAAAGTTGGCATGCATCCTGCTTTATGTAGGCAGGAGGCTTATGATGAAAGCTAAAAAAACCTATATAAATGAACATTCTTATAATGAAGATGATAATATTCTTTCAATGTATTTAAAAGAAATAAATAAAATACCACTGCTCTCCAGAGAGGAAGAGGTTGATATAGCAACAAAAGCTGCACTGGGAAATGAAGCAGCAAAAAAGAAATTAATCGAATCCAATTTAAGATTTGTAGTTAATGTTGCTAAAAAATACCAGAATCAGGGTCTCCCTTTAATTGATTTAATTAATGAAGGCAATATTGGCCTTATGAACGCTATTGACAGATTTGATGTAGATAAAGGGTATCATTTTATATCTTATGCTGTTTGGTGGATACGACAGGCTATTCTAAAATCAATTTGTGAAAAATCAAGGACTATCAGACTTCCTTTAAATCGTGCAAATGAACTTATCCAGATTCAAAAAGCACAAAAAGAGTTAACTTCGATGAATGGAGAAGATCCTGATCTTTTTTCCATAGCTCAAATGACTCAACTTGATGAGGGGCATATAGCTAACTTATTAAGTATTTCACGAGATATGGTCTCTTTGGAAACTCCTGTTTTTACTGATAATAATAGTTCAGAGTTGGGTGATTTTATTGAAGACTCTGACTATATATCTCCAGAGGAGAGTGTTGTTGAAAATGCCCTTCGCGATGATATTAACTCAGTTCTGCATACACTTAGTATGAAAGAATCAGAGATTATTGAGTACCGTTTCGGACTCAACGGCCGCCATGCGATGTCTTTGAAAGAGATTGGAGATATCTATAACCTTACAAAAGAACGCATTCGACAGATTGAGAAGAAAGCACTTGAGAGATTAAGACATCCTTCAAGAAGTAAATATCTTGAAGCTTATTCTGCTTAAGCATATTTTTCTTCATTCTGCGGATTTTAAATATTTGAGCTCATTATGTTGTTGTTGACATAATGAGCTCTTTTTTTTACATTCAACATGTATGATAATCATTTATGTTTATTATCGTTTTTATTATTTTAGATGGAGGAATCTAACTAATGTCAGAAAACAAGTATGTGTATTTTTTCGGTAAAAAAGAGACCGAAGGAAACGCCGGGATGAAAGAACTTCTCGGTGGGAAAGGGGCAAATCTTGCCGAAATGACCAGTATCGGTCTCCCGGTACCTCCGGGGTTTACCATAAGCACTGAGGCCTGTGCTTATTTTTCAGAAAATAATGGAGAATACCCTGCAATTATGAAGGAACAAGTTTTAGAAAACTTAAGAAAACTTGAAGAAGAGATGGGAGCAAAATTAGGGGATTCCGAAAATCCTTTGCTTGTATCAGTTCGATCAGGTGCGGCTCAGTCCATGCCTGGAATGATGGATACCGTGCTTAATCTTGGTATGAGCCCTGCAGCGGTTGCGGGTGTAATTAAAAAATCCGGAAATGAAAGATTTGCCTGGGACAGTTACCGAAGATTTATGCAGATGTTTGGTGACGTGGTTATGGGCGTATCACACCACAGCTTTGAGGAAGCCCTTCAGGCGGTAAAAGATCAGGTTGGTACAGAATTTGATACCGATCTTGGTGTTGAAGACTTGAAGCTGGTAATTCAGAAATACCGTGATGTATACAAGAAAGCAACTGGTGAAGAATTTCCTACAGATCCGTTAGAGCAATTGTTTAAATCAATAGATGCTGTTTTTGGTTCATGGGACAACGAGAGGGCAATAAAATATCGACAGATGAATGATATCAGAGGACTCCTTGGAACTGCAGTCAATGTTCAGGCTATGGTTTTCGGTAATATGGGTAATACTTCCGGTACCGGTGTAGCTTTTACCAGAGATCCATCCACAGGTGAAAATAAGTTCTATGGTGAATATCTCATGAATGCCCAGGGTGAGGATGTTGTAGCAGGAATCAGAACACCGCTGACTATTGATACCCTGAAAGATGAAAATGAAGAAGTTTACAATCAGCTTGTTGGTATTCGTGATCTTCTGGAGAAACACTATAAAGATATGCAGGATCTTGAGTTTACCATTCAGGAAGGAAAGCTCTATATGCTTCAGACCAGAACAGGTAAACGTACTATTTTCAGCTGGTTGAAGACCCAGGTTGAGATGGTGGAAGAGGGTTTGATTGACAAGAAAACTGCTGTAAGCAGAGTTCCTGCAAATGAATTTGGAAAGTTGTTCGCACCAATTCTCGATCCGAAAGATATTTCTGCAAAAGGGGTAACAGCAATTGCCAAAGGGCTTAATGCAAGTCCTGGCGGGGCAAGCGGAATAGCGGTTTATACCGCACATGAAGCAGAAGATTTTGCAGCTCAGGGGAAAGATGTAATTCTTGTACGTACCGAAACAAGCCCTGAGGATATCGGTGGAATGGCAGTTGCCAAAGGGGTATTAACAGCCAGAGGCGGAATGACAAGTCATGCTGCGGTAGTTGCAAGAGGCATGGGATGTCCCTGTGTTTCAGGCGCCGGTGATTTAAAGATTGATTATAAAGCTAAGCAGATGAAAATAGGTGATTTAGTTGTCAAACAAGGCGATTATATCTCAATAGACGGTTTTACCGGACAAGTCTATGCTTCAGAGATAGCAGTAAAACCTTCTGAAATTGTTCAGGTGCTGAATGGTGAGATGAAAGAAGATGAATCAGACCTATTTGAAGATTATAATACTTTTATGTCTTACGCTGATGAACTGCGTCAGTTGAAAATACGTACGAATGCAGATACACCGGCAGATACGGAAATGGCTGTTAAGTTTGGTGCTGAAGGTATTGGTCTTTGCCGAACAGAACACATGTTTTTTGAAGGTGCCAGAATAATTTCTATCAGAAAAATGATCCTTGCAAAGAATATGGAAGAGAGAGAAGAGGCACTGCTTGAGCTTCTCCCTATGCAGAGAGAAGATTTTGAGGGTATTTATAAAGCTTTAGCTGGTCGTCCGGCAACAGTGAGACTCCTGGATCCACCTCTCCATGAGTTCTTACCCCATGAAAAAGAAAATATTCAGGAAATGGCTGATCAACTCTCAGTACCTTATGAAGAAGTTGCTGCAAAAGTTGATGCACTGCATGAATTTAATCCTATGCTGGGATTCAGAGGCTGCCGTCTTGCGGTAGTATATCCTGAAATTCTTAAAATGCAGGTTAGGGCTATTATAGAAGCTGCAATGAATGTGGCTGATGCAGGTATACCAGTATTTCCGGAAATTATGATTCCGCTTGTAGGGAATGTTAAAGAATTTGATTACTGTAAAAAAGATGCACTGGAAACAATTGAGGCTATTTTTGTTGAGCGTGGAAAAACCATCGAGTACAAAATTGGTACTATGATAGAAGTTCCCAGAGCTGCATTAACCGCTGATGAAATTGCTGAATCTGCTGAATTCTTCAGTTTTGGAACAAATGACCTTACACAGATGACCTGTGGTTTTAGCCGTGATGATTCTGCAAGCTTTTTAGGACCGTATGTAGAAGATACTGATAAACAGTTTTTCGAATATGATCCCTTTGAGGTTCTTGATCAGAACGGAGTTGGGAAGTTGGTTATTATGGCTGTTGAACTTGGCCGAAAAACCAGACCTGACATCAAACTGGGAATCTGCGGTGAACATGGCGG
>Ga0075121_1000352_pt1 | contig 32023 bp, 31 predicted proteins | sample AntAceMetag02UKG_FD_69793 | JGI IMG/M metagenome (GOLD analysis project Ga0075121, IMG submission 69793) | Saline lake microbial communities from Ace Lake, Antarctica - Antarctic Ace Lake Metagenome 02UKG | ecosystem: Environmental > Aquatic > Non-marine Saline and Alkaline > Saline | place... | reverse complement strand
GCCTTGAAACTGTCCGAGAAAGTCCTGCGTTTTCGTTCCATCTGCATCCGTCCTTTCGTACCATTTTCGGGACGCAGATTCTACTTAAGCTAGTGGTCCTAAAATCGGGGTTAAGCGCAATAGATCTCGTCCAACTGATCTATGATCGGAATGTCATGGCCTTTGGCTCCCGATTTATTGACAAATTGTTGCAACATCTCCCATTCCACCTGTTTCGCCCAGGAAAGCAAGTTGGTGGGGTTTGGAATGGGTAAAATGAGCTCTGCTCCACAATCAGGGCAAAATGCAATATTCCCCCCTGACTCATCCTTTTCAGAATAACTTTTAGCACATTTTGGACAGGTAATTTTCATCGTTATGGCAATTTAGCATAGCTTTACATACTTTACTCCGCCAGATTTGGCAGATCCGACAATTTAATGCGTTTGTAGCTGCCGCGTTTATTGTCTTCCGGGTGTGGCTCGATTCCTAAAATGGTGATTTCTTTTGTCTCAGGACCGTACGTCCAGAACATGCGTCTGGCGCCGGATTTCCGATTCTCCAGATAAGACTGCCACACTTTAAACCCGTAGCGTTTTGACAGTTCATCGATTTCATGCGTATTCAATCCGGGATGGCGCGGATTGTCGCGAAGTTGCCCCATCGCTTTGACCCATTTTTTGAAGAACTCATTTTCTTCTTTTGTAAGCGCCCCCTTGTCTTTGCGCTTTGATAAATCTTTCCAGAGTGCCTCCATCTCTGGCACTCCCATTCGAATGGTGAACATGACAAGTTCTCCTATAGATACTTGTCCAGGTTGATGGGCTCAGACACCATTCCCCGCTTGAAATTCTTTGCCGCTTCATCCAGCGACTTCAGCGTTTTCTCCGAAACGGCTTCCGGTGGAACCAATACACGGGGCTCAAGTAATACACGCCCATCCTGGAACATTTTAACGGCGAAATATTCATTCTTTACACCCCGAATCGTGATTCGGCTCTTGGTATCGAGGTGCGCCTCATACTCTCTCATTACTGCTGTTTTCATTTTCTTGTGCTTTTTCCTTGGAGCTCTTTCGTCTCCATCTCTCATGTCTTTTTACATTTGCAGCGATTGTTTACTTTTTGCGTTTTTGCTGGTGGGATTTCCCACCATTTCCACCCTACGCCTCTTCTCTTTTTCCGCAACTCCAATTTTTGTATTTTGTGCAAATGATTTCAGCAAGACGTGAAAATCCATGTCGCTGAGGATTTGCTGCATGCGACAAGCAAGCTCCTCATCAGGATCTGGCGCTTTCCTCTTACGGCCTTAAAGGCTGAAAATCCTCAAAATAGGGGCTGAAACCTGATATTTGGCCTGTTGAAAACGGATTTTTCATCAGGAAAACAGGAAACGCATGAAAACAGGGTTTGAGGGAGCCAGAAATTCGATAAAATAGGGGAAACGCTGGTTTTTTGTTCAGGAGCGGGGATAGTTTTCAGATCCAAAAAATGGAAAATATCGTTGGTTTTCCCATTTTAAGTGTTCTCGGGGTCCTTTGGACCTTGGTCTTACGTATTTTGAAATTTTCGATCCTTTCCAGTGAAAATGCCGCGGTCGGGCATTTTTCCTGTTTTTCTATCATTTCCTGTTTTCCTGATAAAATCAGGCCTCTGAAATCAAAATGATACGAACTTTTGACCATTTTGGGCTATTTTTGGTCATTTTTGGGTCATTTTTGTCAAAAACAGGCCTCTGGGGCCCCTTTTTGTATTCCTGAGAAGAAAAAACGATTTATTTAACGAGGTAGAGCGTTTTTCTCTTCCCTTCACCGGTAGGATGGTCTATACATGACCATCCTACTGGAATCTCCATGAACACAAATGCTCTGAACATACTAATGGTCCGTATCGAGGAACGGCTCGAAAACGCCCCCTCTGAACCCGTTCAGATTCCCGGTCTCTGGATCGATCCCCATGGCTCCCCTGATGCGCAAAGCGTCGTGCCGGAACAATTTTTTCGCGACAGCCTGCTGAACATTCTGGCGACCCCGCCTACGAAGCGCGTGGTGGATGGCGGCATCCCCGGCGACTGGGGAAAGAATGCCATCGCCTACAATCTGCTGGTCCGCTATGGCGCGGCTTTCGACCTGAATGGCGATGGGGAAATCTCCTGCGAACCGCTGGCTTCCGGCTGGCGCGAAACCGGCACGTTTCTCAAGGCGATCACCATGCTGCCGTTCATCCGCTCGCTCGGATGCAACACGATTCATCTGCTGCCCATCACATCCATCGGCCAGGACGGCAACAAGGGCGACATGGGCAGCGCGTTTGCGATTCGCGACCCCTACGCGCTCGATGAACATCTCGCCGAACCGGCGCTGGGACTCGACGCCGAAACTGAATTTGCAGCATTCGTCGAAGCCGCGCATCATCTGGGCATCCGCGTCGTGGTGGAATTTGTGTTCCGCACGGCCGCCAAGGATGCGGCGTGGGCGAAAGACCATCCCGAGTGGTTCTACTGGATTCGCGCAGATGTGGCCGACCGCAAACCCGGCGAGCAGAATGAAGACGCCTATGGTACGCCGCTTTTCGAGCCGGATGAGCTTCGTGAGGTGTATGATGCTGTCGGCCAGGGCCGGTTCCATGAACTGCCGCCGCCGCATGCGATCCATCGCAATATGTTCACGGTTCCTCCCGCACCGGAAACCCTCCGGTTGGAGAACGGCTGCTGGCGCGGCACCGCTCCCGACCCGCGAACCGGCGAACCGGTGGCTGTCCGCATTCCCGGTGCGTTCTGTGACTGGACGCCCGATTCCTCCCAACCGCCCTGGACCGACGTCACCTATCTCCGCATGTATGACCACCCGGACTTCAACTACATGGCGTACAACACCGTCCGGATGTATGCCACGCAGTTGGGCAAGCCGGAACACATCGTTACCGGGCTGTGGGACAAGATTATCGAGGTGATTCCGCATTACCAGACGCACTACCGCGTCGATGGCGTCATGATCGATATGGGCCATTCCCTGCCGGTGGAACTCAAGCAACGACTGGTGGCACGTGCCCGGCAGGTGGATCCAGACTTCGCACTCTGGGCCGAGGAATTCAATCTCACCCCGCATGCCCGCGAAGAAGGGTATAATGTTTGCCTGGGTCCCTTCATGCAGACCTGCCGAGACCGAAACAACTTCCGCAACTGGCTCCGCTGGATCCATGAGGACGGCCTGCCGGTCCCTTTTATGGCCACAGCCGAAAATCACAACACGCCCCGCGCAGTTCACTGGGAAGGAGGAACCGCTTTTACCCGTTATGCCCAGACTCTCGGCGCGTTTCTCCCCGGCGTGCCCTATCTGCACAATGGCATCGAGCTGGCTGAATCAACCCCGGCCAACACCGGTTTTGACTTCACCGATGAAGAAACCGCAGCCCTGCCGCCCTCGATTCTGCCGCTCTTCAGCGCCGCCGCGATGGACTGGACCCGCAAGCAAACGCTCGTGGAGGACTTCCGTCGCATCCACGCTCTCCGGACGCAGCATCCCGATCTGTTCGCAAATGCCGATGCGGGATCGCTCACGCCGATTGAAACAGAATCCGATGCCCTGGTCGGCTATACCCGCCAGACCCCCGGGGCCCAAACCGGTATTGCCCTTATCGGCAACAGCGACATGCAGAATCCGCAGCCGCTGAAGCTCGCTCATCCGGAAGCCACCACTGATTTGCTGACCGGCGGTGCCCTCCCTGCGGCCCTTGAACCGGGGCAGGTCGTGGCCTACGCGTTTTAAGCAGCCCCCCTCCTGCGACACGGATTCGCTGTCCCCTTCCGCTTAATCCTCCCGTAGCCAGAGCATTTCATAGGGAGCGAGTTTTACGGCGCCATGACTGGACACCGTCCGATCTGTAAAAACATCCTTGAAATAGTGAGACAGGCCTTCTGACCGCCAGCCGGACAAATCCGTCTCCTGCTCCTGATCTGAAAAATTGGCCAGCACCGCCAGCCGGTGCCCGCCATGCTCCCGCAAATACCCCAGCACATGAATGTTCTCGCATGGGAGCAGACGCATGGTGGCGCCTTGTAGTGCGGCCTGCCGCTTACGCTCGTGAAACAGGCTGCGCAGCCCTTCGTAGTGCCGATGATGAAGCGTGCCGGGCTGACAGACCTCCTTCTCGTACAGTTCCCAGTCCGTTTTTGGACGATGGACCCAGCGGCTGTCCTCCGCTTTGTCCGGCTGCTCGCGATAGGAGTAATCGTTCAAAACCGCCCATTCCTCACCGAGGAAGATCAAGGCGTTGCCACCGATGCTGCAGATGACGCCGTACATCAGATGCAGGCGGTGCAGGGCCAGGTCCGCCAGGACGGGATCCTTTCGCTGCAGAGCCTGTTCCAGTCCGGCCAGGGAAGCCGCGGTTCCGGAAATGCGCATATCGCCGGTATCCTCGTTGTGCTGGAACGGAATGCCGGTGGAAAATGTGCCTTCGAACTGGCCGGTATAGAACCGGTTCAGGAAATCCCGGTGATCATCCGGCTGGATGCCGACGGCCTCGGCATCGGCGTTGTCAAACGCCCACCCGATATCGTCGTGGCAGCGCAGATAGTTGACCCAGGCCGTGCCGGGCGGGAGGCTTTGCCGATGGCTCAGTGACTGCCGGAGCAACTGCGTCTCCCGGGTGGCAATGCTCTCCCACAGGAGCGCCATCAGCATCGGGTTGTAGGACAGCTGGCACTCCCCGCCGTCGATATAGCGCAGCACCTCATCCGGATGGACGATGGCCTCGGATTTGAAGACCAGCCCCGGCGCGGCAATCCGGCACAGGGCATTGAAGGCCTGGATGAGCAGATGCGCCTCGGGCAGATTCTCACAGCCCGTCCCCATCTGTTTCCAGATGAAGGCCACGGCATCCAGCCGCAGGATTTCCACCCCCGTATTGGCCAGGAACAGCATCTCCGCGGACATGGCACGGAACACCTCGGGATTGGCATACTTCAGATCCCACTGGAAGGTGTTGAACGTGGTCCAGACCCAGCGCTGCATCCCGGGATGCCACGTGAAGTTGCCGCGATGCGCCGTGGGAAAGATTTCCCGCAGGGTGCGCTCATACTGGTCGGGAATCGTGCGGTTCTCATAGAGGTGGTAGTAGTCCATGTGCTCCCGGTCGCCCTCCTGAGCGCGGATGGCCCAGGCATGATCGTCGGAGGTATGGTTGAACACAAAATCCAGCACGAGAGAGATACCGGCTTTCCGGCAGGCGGCCGCCAGTTCACGCAGGTCGTCGATCGTGCCCAGGCGGGGGTCCACCGCACGGTAGTCGCTGATGGCGTATCCGCCATCGCTGTTGCCGTCCCGCGAAGCGAACAGCGGCATCAAATGAAGAAACGTCAGCCCCAACTCCTGGAAATACGGAATCCGCTCGCGCAGGCGGACGAGATCGCCGGCAAACAAATCCACATAGAGCGAGCCGCCGACCATCCGCTCGGAATGATGCCACCCGGGGTCCAGTTCGCGTCGACGGTCGAGTTCATACAGGTCATCCGGGCGCTCCAGCCAGCAGTCCACGGCGGTCAGCGTGATGTTTTCCAGATAAAAATAGAAGTCATAATGATCGCCGTACAGGCGATAAAGCAATCCAAAGAAGCGCTGCCAGTGCTCGGCGAGCCGCGCTTCGATGGTCTCCGTCCACACCTCCACATCCCCGCGGGTCCCGCGCGCCCTCTCAATCCGGCGGCTGATCCGCGGACGAATGCGCTTGAGCGACCGCTCCGCTTCGTAGGCCAGATCCAACTCAGACATTGGGCAGCTCCGGCACCTGGGCCTCCCCGGAGCCGCCGTTGTCCTCGGTCTTCTCAGGCTCTGCCGCTCGCTCGTTCGGGATCGTGATTTGATCCAGGAAGTTGTAAAATCGGATGCCTTCCATGAGGCCGGCGGCGTGGTGGCCCTCGGCAAAATAGATCCGGGGCAGTTTGCGCAGCTTCTCCATTTCGGGCTGGTAATTGCCCACCACCACCCCCAGTGCATTCACGGAGAGCATGCCCTCGTCGTTGCCCGAATCCCCAGCCACCAGAATATGCTCCAGCGGAAGATTCCACTTGTAGGCCAGATGCCGCACGCCCACCCCGCTGCCGGCACGCGTCGGAATCACATCCAGGAACATGCCGTGGGAGAGCACCACCTTGGCCTGCAGCCCGTTCTCACGCAGGATGCGCTTGATGGCCCGAACGCTGGGGGACACGGCCGGATCGATTTGATAGCTGATTTTGTAGGCCGACTGCTCATTCTCGGCCTGCAGGCTAAACCCCTCCAACCCATCCAGCATCTCCCGAATACGGTCGGGTTCCCAGCGGAAGTTGATGTGCTTCTGCCAGCTCTTGTCCATCGTGCTGTTATTTCCATAATAGATTTCTGTTCCTGCCGACGTAATCAACACTTCCGGAGGCGGGATATTGAGTTCCTGCATCATGCGGACCACATCCTCATGGCGCCGGCCCGTGGCCAGACCGAATCCGACATGCATGGGCGCATCCGCAATCAGCTGGAAGAATTCCTGCATGGCACCGTCGTCGCCGGTCAGGGTGTTGTCGATGTCGGCCAGGATCAGGCGGTCGATCTGCTGCATCCGCCTGGACTGGCGTCCGCGGATGACCGTTACCGGCAGATCGGCTTCCCCCAGAACTTCGCGGACATCCCTCAGGTAGCGCTCCACATGGCGGCGCCAGGAATAGTGCGCATACACATTATCCTTGCCGGCCTCTGAAAATTCGTCCCACATCCCGGGCTCGGTCAGCACACGCAAAATCGCCTTCCGGATGTCATCGGGATCCATGGGATCCACCAGCAGCCCGTTCTTGCAATTAGCGATGATGTCGCTGGGCCCGCCATCATGGGTCGCCACGATCGGCACGCCGCTGGCGGCGGCCTCGAGAAGGGTCAGCCCGAACGGCTCGGTAAAGGCCGGGTTCACAAACACGCCGCGTGTGCGGGCGATCCCGCGGTAGAAGGCCGGCACGTCCTCCACCTTGTGCTGTTTGGGATAGGCCACGTTGCCATAGAGATCGTACACATCGATCAGCGTCAGAATGTGACTCAGCACCTTGCGTTGCCGGGAAGGCATGGAGCGGATGTCGTCGCGCGACCCCAGGATCAGGACCAGGTTGGCCGCTCGCTGCATCGGCGGCGATTCGCCATAGACCTTCACCAGCATTTCGAGGTTCTTCCGGTCGTCCGGCCGGGCCATCGCGACGACCATCGGTTTGTCCGGCTCATGCAGGAAGCTGCGGATATCCGCCTCCATTCCCGACTCCGGCTCCCCCCCCTTCGACGGGTGGAACGCGGTCAGATCGACGCCCGGCGGGATGACCTCCATCCGCTCGGGGATGTAGTTCTCGTATTGCTCGTATTGCTCCTTCACCTCCTGGCGCGTGCTGGTGCAGATGAGCGAACAGGTTTCGAGGGCAAACTCCTCGGCCTCGATCCGGGTGGAAATGTTGAAGCGCGATTCGATTTTTTCCGGGCTCATGCCGGAATCCAGCAGGCGCTGGCGTTTTACACGCCCCAGCGAATGACCGGTGAAGATGAAAGGAACGCCCAGCAGGCGGGACAGCTGCCCGCCCCCGTACCCGGCGTCGGCATAGTGGCCGTGAATCACATCCGGCACGCGCCCGGACTTCCGGAAGTAGTTCAGGCACTGGTCCACAAACACCTCGATGTAGGGCCACAGCTTCGTCTTGCTCAGATACCGCTTGGGGCCGAACGGAATCCGGATGATCCACGCCTTATCGGCAATCTGCTCTTCCAGATGCGCGTAGTCATCCGACACGCGGTCATCCACCACCTGACGGGTGATCAGATCCACCCGTTCCACCCCCGGGTCGGCCGAAAGCTCCCGGGCCAGTTCCACGACATAGCGAATCTGCCCGCCAGTGTCCTCGTCCCGGCCCAGTTCCAGGTCCTCTCCGCGGATCAGACCATGCAGACTGATCAATGCGATGCGCAGTTTTTTGACTTCACTCATGGCGATAAAACTCCTTGTTATCTGTCGTGGCCCCGTTCAGGCCGCATATTCTCGAAGCAAACCGGCCGGCGCTCTCCACAATCTCCTGCGCAGGAGTCCCGCGCAGGATGCCATCGATGGCCACGGCGGAAATGGAATCGCCCGCGCCCACGGTATCCACCAGCCGGGGCAGCGGCGGCGCGGGCGAACAAACGGCCTCGCCGTAGTCGCCCTGGATCCGCAATCCTTCCGCGCCGGCGGTCAGCAGCACGTTCCGAATGCCATAGGTATCCCGAAGCTGTTCAATGGCCTCCAGACACTTCTCGAAGGAGATGGGCTCTCCTCCCAGCACGGCGGAAAGCTCATTCAGATTCAGCTTGAGCCAATCGGCCCCCTGCATCCATTTGTTCAGCCGGGCGGCCGAATCGTATGGCGGACGCAGATTGACATCAAAAAAACGAACCGCCTCTGAGCGGGATTGAATGGCCTCGAACGTCCTGCGGCTGGTTTCACTGCGCAAGGCCAGCAGCCCGTGATAGAGAAGCCCCGCGGTCGACAGCCCCTTGTCGCCGATGTCATCCCACGCCCGCGGCATGCAGATCTCGTAGGTCGGTTCCCCGCCCTTCAGCCGCACGTGAACTTCCCCGGATGGATGATCCGGAACGGTCTGCAGGCCCTCCATCCGCAGATTCCAGGCCGCCATCCGATCCCGAATCGTCCGCCCATCCGCGTCATCCCCCACGGCGCTGACCAGCATCGGATCCTGCCCGAAGCCTTTCAGCCCCCAGGCCACATTGAAGGGCGCGCCGCCCAGCACCCGACGGCCATCCGGGAATTCATCGAAAAGCACCTCGCCGAAAATCAGCAGCGGAACGGGTCCGGACGGACGGGCCGGTTCCGGTCGAACGACGGCTGAATTCTCATTTTGAATATTTTGAGTTGGTTCCATGCGACTCCGTTGGAGTATAACCTTATTTGATGCAAATTTTCAAGCCAGACCGCCATATTGCACCCCGGGTGCTTGCCACAGATCTCGACGGGACCTTGATTCCGTTGCCCGGCAACGAAGACAACAAGACGGCGCTGGAAGGCATCCGGAACGCCCGGAATTCCCGGCAGCTTGGCCTGGTGTTCGCCACAGGCCGGCATTTCGACTCCGTCCTGGACGTCATGCGGGAGCAGGTGCTGCCGACACCCGACTGGATTGTCTGTGATGTCGGGACATCCATCTACCATCGGACACAGGAAACCTTTCTGCGATACGCTCCGTTCGAAAGCGACTTAGCCGAACAGACCCAGGGAACGGATCGCGACGCCATTGAATCCGTGCTTGCACATGTCGAAGGCCTGACCCTGCAATCCGGCGAACGCCAGCAACGATTCAAGATCAGCTTCGACTGCCCGTCTGAACGAACGGAGCCGCTGGCCGCACTCATCAACCAGAGACTCAGCGAAAAGAACATGCCCTTTGCCTGTCTCGCCAGCATCGATCCGTTTCAGAACCACGGCCTGCTGGATGTCCTGCCCGTCCGCGCATCCAAAGCCTCCGCGTTGATCTGGCTCGCGACCCATGCCGACTTTCAGCCGGACGAAGTCGTCTTTGCCGGCGACTCCGGCAACGATCTCGCCGCCTTGACCTGCGGATTCCGGGCCATCGTCGTGTCCAACGCCGCCCCCGGACTGGCCGGACAGGTCAACCACGACCTCGCCGCACGCGGCCTTGCCGACCGTTGTTTCCAAGCCACCCGGCCCGCGACCAGCGGCGTCCTGGAGGGCATCCGGCACTTCGGCCTGATTCCGGACCTGAACTGATTTTCTGCTGGCCCGCTCCCGCCGTCGCCGTTATGTTGAATCTGTGTCTAGTCATGGACAGCAACAGCCTTTGGCGCTGGTTTGTTTTTGCGGGCGGCTCGCCCGCTCCCTGCTGCGGACGGTCCTGATCGCGATCGTCATGGCGGGTTGCGGCCCAGACCGCAGCCATGACCCCCGGATTGTCCGCGTCTGGTGCCAACAAGGGCAGGAATCCGAGAACCAGGCCATGCGCGCAATGGCAGCGGCCTTCAATGAGGCCCACGCCGTCCAAGGTCTCGAAGTACAACTCACGTTCTTCCCCGACTTCCAGTATACCGAGAAGGTGTCCATCGCCGCCGCCGCGCGCGACCTGCCGGATGTGCTGGCACTGGATGGCCCCACCGTGGCCCAGTTCGTCAACGCCCGCCTGCTGCGGCCCATCGCGGAAACGTTCAGCGCCGAGGAACTCGATGACTTTGCGCCGACCCTCCGCGCACAGGGGACGATCGACGGCGTGCTCTACGCTCTCGGTGCGTTCGACTCCGCCATGGTCCTCTACTACGATCGCGACATGCTGGCCCGGGCGGGAGTCCAACCGCCCGCCGGATTCGCAGGCTGGAACTGGGACGAGTTTCTGGCCGCCTGCGCCCAGTTAAAGGCGGCGGGCTTCGATCCGGTTTCACTGCACCTGGATATCACCGGGGACGAGTGGTACACCTATGCCTTCAGCCCCGTGGTCTGGTCCGCCGGCGGGCGGTTGATCAGCACAGACGGCCGCCATGTCCTCGGCGTGCTGAACCGCCCGCAAAATGCGGAAGCCCTTCGCCGCTGGCAGGAGGTCTTTGAGCAGGACTACGCCTCTCGCTCCCCCATCGATCCGGATCCGTTTGGCAATGGCAAGACCGCCATGGACTGGTCGGGGCACTGGATGGCCCGCTCGCATCTCGAACACAAGGGCGCTCGGCTTGGCGCCATGCCGCTTCCCTCCCTGGGCGACCAGCCCGTCGCGGCCTGCGGGAGCTGGTGCTGGGGCATCACCCGGAACGCCCGCCATCCCGACGATGCCGCCCTCTGGCTGCGGTGGGTGACCGATCCGGTCCACGGCATCCAGCCCATCGTCGAGGCCAACGGAGCGGTCCCCGCCCGCCGCTCGGCCTATCCGCTGTTCCCGGACTACGACCAGACACCGTTCCTACTGTTCCGGGAACTGCAGGCGCATTTCGGCCAAGCCCGTCCGCGCACGCCCTTCTACCCCACGCTCACCCAGCAGTTCGCGGCCGCGCTGCGCGATATCGCCCGCGGCGCCGATCCCCAGGCGCGCCTCGACCGCGCGGCCGCGCAGGTGCAGCGTCTCATCGATCGGAAGGAGGCGCAGCCATGAACCTCTCCTGCGTTTCCAAGCGGGCGGTCCCCTGGCTGTTCCTTGCACCGGCCCTGAGCCTGCTGGGGATCTTCACCCTCCTGCCGATGCTGCGGGCCGCGGGCTGGAGCTTCACCAACGCCGACCTGCTCCAGGTCGATGCCGCCCGCTGGATCGGCGGAGCCAACTACTCCGATCTCCTGGCCGACCCCCGGTTCCGGCAGGCCTTCTTCAATACCGCTTTTTTTGCCCTCATGGTGGTTCCGGTGCAGGCCGCGCTCGCGTTCTTTCTGGCCCTGTGGGTGAACCGGCCCGAACGCCATTGGCGCTGGCTGCGCACCGTGTTTTTCATCCCCGTCGTCGTCTCGATGCCCGTGCTGGCCGTCCTCTGGACCATGCTCTATCAGCCCATGCGCGGCGACCAGATGGGGCTGATCAACTCCCTCGTCACCCACCTCGGGCTCCCCGCGCAGGCCTGGCTCCAAAATCCACGTCTCGCGTTGCCGGCCCTCGCCTTCATGTCCATCTGGCAAGGCCTCGGATTCCAAATGATGATCTTTCTGGCCGGGCTCCAGAACCTCTCCGTGGACCAGCTCGAAGCGGCCAAAATCGACGGAGCCAACAGCCGCCAGCGCCTGTGGCATATCATCGTGCCGGCCATGCGCCCTTCGATCATTTTCGTGCTCACCGCCACCCTGATTCTCTCGTTCCGGCTCTTTGTACAGCCCTATCTGATGACCCGCGGCGGCCCCGAGGGCGCCACGGTATCCCTCATCCAGGTCATCTATGAAACAACCTTCCTCGGTCGTGAGGTGGGCATGGCCTGCGCCGGTGCCATGCTCTTCCTTCTGCTGGTCGCGGCCTTGACGCTGCTCCAACGGCTCCTCGCACGGGAGGTGCGCTCATGAAGCGGTGGATCGGATGGACCGTGAGCGTGGCCGTGGCAATCGGATTCCTGTTGCCGCTGATCTGGATGCTGCACGCCTCGTTCCGCCCGGAGTCCGCCGTGTTTGCCGGCGGCTTCCGTGCCCTGCTGTCGGGACACGGACTGGGTCTGGGCAACTATGTCGTCGCCTGGCGCCGGGCCGCCCTGGGCATCGGCCTGCTGAATTCGCTGCTCCAGATCGTTGGCATCCTCGGACTGGGCCTGCTGTTCAACAGTATGGCCGCCTATGCTCTCGCCCGGCTCGAATTTCCCGGGCGCCGCGGCCTGTTCGCCCTGATGCTGGTGCTGCTCATCCTGCCGGTGGAGGTGCTGGTCGTCCCCCTGCTGCTCACCGTGCGCGACCTCGGGCTCACCGGCGGCCACGGCCGCACGCTCGCGGCGCTCATCCTGCCTTTCGCCGTCAAGGCCTTCAACATCTATTTTCTTCGCCAGCACTTCCTGGCCCTGCCGCGCGACCTCGAAGAAGCCGCCGTGGTGGACGGCGCCGGGCCCTTCCGGATCTACTGGAGCGTGGCCCTCCCGTCCATCCGCCCCGCCCTCGCCACCGTGGTCGTGCTCGATGTGCTCACCCACTGGAGCGACTTCATCTGGCCGCTGGTCGTCTGTACCCGCGAGGAAACCCGCACCGTGCAGCTCTCCCTCGCCAACCTCTTCACGCAACCGCCCATCCAGTGGGGACAGATCCTGGCCTGCGCCGTGATGGTCACCCTGCCCGTCCTGCTACTTTTCCGCCTCGCCCAGCGCCACATCGTCGCCAGCGACCTCGGCGCCGGCATCAAAGACTGAAGAACGGGCTCCTGGTCCTCCCCCGCACAGGTCTTCGCCTGCTCCTTCTGATTCCGGCACACCTCATTGACGTGCCATCCGCCACGGCATAGGCTGAATACGGATGAAAGTTGAGACCCGACACCCATGCCCTGAGGATTGACCCCGTTCCTGACCCAGCATTAAGCATTGCGCCCCGCGAGCAAAGCTGTAGCGTGGGGGATATGAATCAATATCAACAGCAATTGCCCGAGTTCAACCCCGTTATGGTCAAACGTGGGGTCCGCCTGTTCGTCCTTGCGGCCGTGATCGCATTGGTGGGGTTTGCCCTGAAATCCATGGTCTACAGCGTGGCGCCAGAAGGACGCGCTGTCATCCGACGTTTTGGAAAAGTGGTGAGCATCAAGGATCCCGGACTTCATTTCAAGTTGCCGCTGGGAGTCGATGTTGCAACCTTTGTCCCCACCGAACGTGTGCTGAAAGAGGAATTCGGATTCCGAACCATGGATGCTGGACAACGCACGCGATATGCCAAAACGAAAGACATGACGGAGGAATCCCTGATGCTCACCGGGGACCTGAATGTAATCGATGTGGAGTGGGTGGTGCAGTACCGCATTACCGACCCAGTGAAATTTCTGTTTGAGGTGCGGGATCCTGTCGACACGATCCGGGACGTGTCCGAGGCGGTGATGCGTCGGATCGTGGGCAACCGGCTGGGCAGCGAAGTGTTGACCGTGGGTCGGGTGGAAATCGCCAACGATTGCCGTGTGGACATGCAGAAAATCTTGCAGGGATATGATCTGGGAGTGAGTATCGAGCGCATTGAACTGCAGGACGTGACTCCACCGAATTCGGTGAAACCCGCATTCAATGAAGTGAACGAAGCCCGCCAGGAGAAAGAGAAGCTGGTGAACGAGGCCGAGAAGCAACGGAATCAGATCATCCCCAAAGCCCGCGGGGAGGCCGACCAGACCATCGCGGAGTCCGAGGCCTACCGGGCGGAACGGGTCAACCAGGCCCGAGGCGAGGCAAACCGCTTCACCTCTCTTCTCTCTGCATATAAAGAGGCCCCGGACCTGACGCAGAAGCGACTGTATCTGGAAATGATCGATCGTGTATTGCCGGAAATAGGCCAACTGTACGTTTTAGATGAAAGCGTCAACTCGCCATTGCCGCTGTTGAACCTCGGTGCGCCCATGCTGAACGGAGGCTCGAAATGAAACACCCCTTCCTGAAAACCGTTTCCGGAGTCGTGCTCGCCATCGTGTTGTTCGCGGGTGGGATCACCTTGCTGTCGGCGACCTATTTGGTGGATGAGGCAGAGCAGGTCGTCATTCTGCAGTTCGGCAAACCCGTGGGGAAACCGATCTCGGAGCCGGGTCTCCACTTCAAAGTTCCCTTCATCCAGGATGTGCTTCGCTACGACAAGCGGCTGATTGCCTGGGATGGGGAGCCCAACCAGATTCCCACCCGCGGGCGAGAATTCATCTCTATTGACACCACCGCCCGCTGGCGCATCGTAGATCCGCTGCAATTCTTGAAGAGCGTGCGGGACGAGCAGGGGGCCCAGTCGCGTCTGGACGACATCATTGATTCGACGGTGCGGGATAAGATTTCCAGCACGGAACTGACCGAAATCGTTCGTTCCAAGGACTGGGAAGTGACGAAGGAAGATTTGGAACGGGTGCGGGGCATGCAACCGGATGCGGATGAATCCAGCTTGACGGAAAAGATCCGAGAGGGACGCAACACGCTGACCCGGGCCATTCTGGAGCAAGCCAGCAAAGGCATGCCCGCACGGTACGGCATTGAGCTCGTAGACGTCCGAATTAAACGGCTCAACTACATCACGACCGTGCGGGAACAGGTTTTTCAACGAATGGTGTCTGAACGCCAGAGGGTGGCCGAACAGTTCCGCTCCGAGGGCCAGGGCGAAGCGTCGCGCATCCGGGGGGAGACCTCCCGTCAACTGGCTACCATTCGTTCCGAGGCCAAACGGAAGGCAGAGGGCATTCGTGGCGAGGCCGATGCGGAAGCCACCCGCGTCTATAACGAGGCCTATACCGCTGACACCAAGTTCTATGCCCTGCTGCGAACCTTGGAAAGTTACGAGAAGACCCTGGGAAAACAGACGGTACTGCTGATCAGTTCGCAATCGGATTACTTCAAGGTGCTCCGAAACATGGCTCCCTGACGAAGAAACTCAGCCCCCGATGCGTGGGATCTGACGTTGGGCGAGCCGGGCCAACACCCTTCTGGAGCCTATTCCCGTGGGGCCGCGGACGTCCCCACGGAAAAGACTCAGGAGTAGCGTTCGGCGACAAAGATAAAGCTATGGCCCGAAATATAGTTTGCCGTGATTGATTCATGACGTTTGATATGTTTGACTCATGAAAAGGGGCATGGACATAGACGGTGGCAATCAAAATATTCCTGTCACTATATTTGTGTTGATTCCTGCTAAAGAAACGGGAGATTTATGGATATTTTCTTAAAACAATTCCAGGAGATTAACTGGGAACAGATCATTTCCATCTGCACGCGAATCGCACTTGTTCTGTTGTTGGCATGGGTGGGCCTAGTTGTCATAAAGAAGATATTAAGCAAACTTGAAGGTCGTCTGCTCGAAGAAAGTAAAAAAGAAGGCGAACCCCCTTCGGAGTCTGCAAAACGGGTGCAAACCTTGATTCGCCTCATCAGACAGGCGGCCTATATTGTTCTGTGGTTAACCACATTGCTTGTTGTACTCAAAGAGGTCGGTGTTGAGGTCGGGCCGATCCTGGCAAGCGCCGGTATTGTAGGGATAGCGGTTGGTTTTGGGGCACAGAATCTGGTCCGGGACTTCATTGCAGGATTTTTCTTCATCCTTGAAAATCAGGTTCGTGTGGGTGATGTCGCCATCGTCAATGGAACGGGTGGCCTGGTCGAAAGAGTAAATTTTCGCACTATTGTGTTGCGTGATTTGGGAGGGGTTGTTCATATTTTCCCCAATGGCACGGTCACGACACTCAGTAATTTGACCAATGATTGGTCTGCCTATGTATTTGATATCGGAGTTGCCTATAAAGAAAATACCGACACGGTGATTGAAGTGATGCGCCGCGTTGGTTCTGAAATGAAACAGGATGCAACTGTCGGCCCCTATATGCTTGATGAGCCGGAAATTTTCGGCGTGGATAAATTTGATAATTCTGCGGTTGTGATTAAAGGCAGGATTAAGACAAAACCAATCCGCCAATGGATGGTGGGCAGAGAATATCTGCGCAGAATCAAGCTGGCTTTTGATGCTGCCGGGATTGAGATCCCGTTCCCGCACCAAACCCTCTATTTTGGGGAAGCAAGCAAACCATTTGAAGTCGCCCTCTTAGAAAAGCTGAAAGGCGATAAAGCAGTCACATAATTTGTTGATTCACAAAGGCTTCCACCATTCAGAATGGGCATACTTCTTCATCTGCTAAAACGCCTCCGCGGATATTGATCCGCTCAGCGCGCAGTCATCAACTCTCTATCAGGAATACCGACGAGGATTCTAAGGGGGTACCCGATATCAGGGGACTCGGGAAGGTTGGTAGGATGAGCTCAGTTAAGAGCCGGGCCATACAGTGCGCGGAACAGGACCAACAGGAGGTAGATGATGTTACGCAGTATATTTAAAATGATTGGGTACAATCTAGCAGCATCGGATGGAGAGATTGGGACCGCTTATGATTTCCTGTTCGACGATCAGGAGTGGACCGTTCGCCACTTGGTGGTCGATACGGGAACATGGCTGCCGGGCCGCAGGGTGCTGATCGCACCGGAAGCCCTTGGAAAAGCGGATTGGGAGAAGCAACTGCTATCGGTTGAACTGACCAAAGAGAAAATCGAGAAGAGTCCTCTGGTGGATACCGACAAGCCAGTCTCCCGGCAGCAAGAGATCGAGCTGTATCGCTACTTCCCCGGGACGCCCTACTGGGGGGAAGGAATGGGAGAGCTCCATCCCGTTCCTGAAGCGTTCGCCGTTCCCCGAGATCCTGGCATGAAAGTTCAGAAAGAGGACCCTCACTTGCGCAGTGTGAGAGAGGTGAAGGGGTACCATATCTCGGCGGCTGACGGGGAATTCGGCCATATTGATGACTTCATTGTCGATGACGAGTCCTGGATCTTGCGCTATGCGGTTGTGAACACCCGAAACTGGCTGCCGGGAAGGCGCGTGCTCGTATCCCCGCAGTGGTTCAAGAACATCAACTGGTCCGGGCGCAAGGCCAGCACGGACTTGAAACAAGAGAGAATCAAAAACGGGCCGCAATACGATCCGGCCGCTGTCGTGAACCGGGAAGTGGAAGACCAACTGTACGATTTCTATGGAAGAACGAAGTACTGGATTCCATAGAACCGTTTTGCGATCTCGATTTCCATCCGCGGGGACGCAGCCCGAAAATTCCCGACGCGGCATGAAGAACGTCCCTGCGAACATAGAGTTCGACAGATTCGCGCCCATACGACAGGTCAAGACCCGCATCGGTATTGCCGCTTAGCACGGCAATCGCCGATGCCCCGCCCCCCTCCTGCCCTAGGCCCATTACGTCCCCGCGGGCACGGAAACCCGCACCGTCGTTCCTTTACCGGGAGCTGATTCAATCTCCAGCCGCCCCCCCAGGTCATCGACACGTTCGCGGATGTTGAACAGCCCGAAGCCCCCCTCATCGTCCACCTCGAACAGGTTTGCGACCGCAGGGTCGAAGCCTTTGCCCGTATCGTGGACTTCGACAACGGCTTCCGTGCCGTCAAGGGTGACCCGTATCCCAATCCGGCATGCTCCGGCATGCTTCAGCGCATTCATGACGAGTTCCCGGGCGGACTGAAAGAGGAGACCACGGAGGGCATTGCCCAAGGTGCGGAGCTGATCACCCGCCTCGACCGTGATGGCTTGGCCGTGAAGCGCCTGCTGTTTGTCGGCGAAGCTCTGCAGGGCCGTTCCGAGGCCGACTTCATAGAGCAGCGGAGGCGTGAGATCCGCCATCAGACCGCGACATTCCGCAATGCCCGTATCCAGCAGTGTCCGGACTTGTCCGATCTTGTCTCGTTCTTCGGCAAGCCCCGCCGCATCGACGGCCGCCCGCACTCCCCCGAGTCGAACATTTCCCAAGGACAGCGTTTGAATGACCGTATCATGAATGTGGGTGGCAATCCGGTAGCGTTCCTGTTCTTCAACCGTGGCGAGGCGGATGGCGAGTTGGCGCAAGCGCCGGCGATAGAGTTCGGCCTCACGTTCCAGGCGGTGGCGCACCGTGATGTCGGTCCCGACACATAGGATCTCTTTCACTTGCCCCTGCTCGTCCCGAATCGCCCGGTTCGACCAGTGAACCCAGACACACCTGCCGTCTTTGCACCTGGCTTCACTATCGTTGGTCCCATGCGCTTCCGGGTGGGCCGCGGCCTCCTCGACCATCCTCTCCAGGTCGCTGCCCTCCGAGTCGATTTGCGGAAAAATGGTTCCGATCACACTCTTGCCCAATATCTCTTCGGTAGAATACCCTAAGAAAGTCTGAGCATATTCGTTGAAGAACGTGATCCGGCACTCCGGCGTAATTCTCATAATGATGCTGCCTGCGTTCTCCACCAGTTCACGGTAGAGCTGTTCGCGATCCTGCAGGTCCCTCTGGGCCCGCTTCAACGCGGAGATGTCAACAAATGAGGCCATGCGACCGATGGCCTTCCCGGCTTCATCCCTGACCGTCGTGCACGTGACCATGACGGGGAATTCGCTCCCATTTTTGTGACGACTAACCAATTCCTCCGGCTCCCCCGCCACTTCAGTCATTCGTTGCTCGACATCGGCGAGCGATCTCAGATTCGAGTCCGCGAATAGTTCCGCTGCATCTCGTCCGAGAACAGCACGGAAGCCATCATACTCAAACATGGTGGCAAAAGCCGGATTTGCATACGTGATTCGGCCGTCGGTATCGGTGAGGATGACACCGTTGAGTGAGGACGCGATGGCCTGAAAGGCGATGTTGCGGTCTCGTACGGCTCGGGTCATCTCTGTGGGATCCTTCGCCGACCACGAGAAGTCGCGGAGGGTCGGTTGCGATAGTTCATATGTTTTGTACTTATGCTCATGCCTGTTCGGTCCGTGAGGAAGATGTAGGCAGTCTAGCTCGGCAGTCGGCTGAACGCAAGTTCTCGGTCATCGACTAAAGACTTTCGAAGGGCCTACTCAGGGCTGGCCTGATTGGAGAAACAGGGGGCTGGCTGTATTCTGGTGTCTGAAAGGAAGGCACTATGCACGCATCACCAGAACAAAGGGCCGGAGACAACGATTCACGAATTCAAAGTCATGGACAGGGAGCGGGGCCCCCGTCACCGGAAGCGGTCGAACGCAGGGCTCGCGAGATTGCGATGATTGAAGCACGCGCTCCTGACGCGGTCACGGAAGACGACCGTACGCGTGCGCAACGTGAGCTTCATGGCCAGACGCTTGAGCTATCCTCGGACGAAAACCGTTCCGATGTTGTGGCATCCAGCAACCCGGCCAACATAGCGGTAGAGACGGGACACAAGGTAGAGAACATATTGCCGCCGGATGAACAGCTGATGCAGGAAAAGGAAGTCATGGAGGGACTCTGGGAGGCCGAGCATGAACACATGTTTAAGGGGCAGAACCCTGAAGAGGAGGAAAAGCAGTAATGGGATAGGGGCTACGAGCGATCCAGGGCGATATGCCGTAGATTACAGCCATGAGGTCAGAGGGGGCGCCTGCATGACAGATACGGCCCTGGCCGCGCAGACGCAGTCTCTGGCCTGTGACTGCGTTCCGACCCCGGATTCGGTGGTTTCAACAGGTATGTGAGTCTTCTGGGTGCACTAGTCTGTCGTGGGACCGTGCTGGCTGTGAATCTCACCGCCGGCATGATCAGCATCTTGCTGGCGGGGCCGCTGTTGATGGTTGTCGTTTCAGTTGTGACCTGCGGACTGCTCTTTCTGACCACTTCCGTTATCTGGCGAATGATTCGAGGCGCTTTCGGGAAGAAGGGCGTAAACAAGAAGCACTCAACAACTTGTTGGGAGCACAAACAAATAAAGGAGTAAGAGAACATGACAGAGCAGAAACAGATATGGAAATGCAGCGTATGCGGGAACATCGTCGAGGTGCTACACGAGGGTGCCGGTGAACTAGTCTGCTGTGACGAACCAATGAACCTTCAGCAGGAGAATACAGTCGACGCAGCCAAAGAGAAACACGTCCCCGTCATTGAGAGAATCGCCCAAGGATTGAAAATCAAGGTCGGCAGCGTGCCCCATCCAAGCACGCCGGAGCATCACATCGAGTGGATCGAGCTCATCGCCGATGGAAAGGCCTATCGGCAGTTCCTGAACCCTAGTGATACCCCGGAAGCTACGTTTGAGATTAATACCAGGCACGTCACTGCGAGGGTGTACTGCAACCTGCATGGCCTTTGGACAGCCTAATCGCGGCGACCGGTTCAAGAAGCTGGCGGTTCAGGGCGCCCAGGCCAAGCGATTGCTCAGGGCCAGTACGGACACCAAGAATCCGGACTACAGCGACGTGAAATACGTCGAATCGCTCATCAGACTGGACATGTTCCGCAAGATGGGGAATCTGTACAACAAAACCCGCCTCACTCCGTTCGTCAAGAACCTGATGAACCGCTGGCTTGCCTGGGCCCGATAACAATGAGACCGTCCACTAGCCTCACCACACGCCACAAGTTCAAGGAACTGCTTCAATGAGTGAACCCAACTCCATCGTATTCCTGCTCGATGTCGATAACACGGTCCTCGACAGCGATCGCATCATCGCCGACCTGGAGGCGTATCTCACCAGCACCTTCGGTAAAGAGTGCCAGCAGCGTTACTGGAAGATCTTCGAGCAGTGGCGTGCGGAACTCGGCTACGCGGACTACCTTGGAGCCTTGCAACGTTACCGGGCCGAGAACCTTCGCGATCCGGAATTCCTGCAGGTCTCTTTTTTCCTGTTGGACTATCCGTTCGCCGAGCGGCTTTACCCGGACGCGCTCAACGTGATCAAACACCTCGGGGCCTGGGGGCCGACAGTCATCCTGACCGACGGAGACGTCGTCTTCCAACCGCGCAAGGTCAAACGCTCGGGTCTGTTCGACGCGGTGGAGGGCCGCGTGCGTATTTACATTCACAAAGAGCGAGAACTGGACGACGTCGAAAAGCATTATCCGGCCCGGCACTACGTCTTGATAGACGACAAACTGCGCATTCTCACGGCGGCAAAGAAGATCTGGGGCAACCGCCTAACCACTGTCTTCCCGCGTCAGTGTCACTACGCCCATGACCTAGAATCTTTGGCCGCGTATCCACCGGCCGACATCACGGTCGACCGCATCGGAGACCTGCTAAAATACGATTTGCCCGCCCTGCGCGCCGTCGGCCAGGCCGGACATTCCAATATCACTTCAACCCCAACAAAAGAAAAATATAAACACCACCCGAAAAATGCACGAACTGGGCCGCCACTTTGAGCGGCTCTTATTGGATGCCGCGGATTCCCTCATCAGCACACGCTCAGGGCTTTGGACAACGGATCTAAGGGGATGCCCGATAGCGGTTGCATGCAGAGCTGATATTCTATTCACAGAGAGGACAGAATATGTCGTTCTCCAGGCAACAAGGGAAGGAAGTATTTATGACAGCGAAGAAATTCGTGATCCACAATGAAGAGAAACCGCCCACCAGTCCGGACAAAAAAAAGTTAGGGGAACAGAAGGCACCCGCTCGCACATCCGATGAAACCGTCAAGATCGACATTGGCTTGGATAAGGTAGTTCCTGCCGCTTTAGCTGCCCAACCCGGCAGCAAGACAAAGCAGAAGCAGGGCAAAGCAAAGCCTTCCGTGGCGGAGGCATCTGCGCGGAGCGGACCGAAACCAGAAAAGTCCGTCAAGCCGATCATTGTTATTCCAAAGCCCCCGGTCAGAGAAAAGGAATTCAAGTTCCTCTGCACCTCTTGTGGCAAGAAGCTGAAAGCGCCCGAGAACGCGGCTGGACAAACCACGCAATGCCCGGATTGCGGAAACGCGATCACGATCCCTCAGCCCACAGCCGAACCACAGACGCCGAAACAACTCAAGCGAGGGGTCCGGTACAAGAAGCCGAAGGCCTTCAAGTTCTATTGTGTTCGGTGCGGGAAGAGTCTAGAGGCCGACCGTGATCAGGCAGAGACTCAGATCGGGTGTCCACAGTGTAAGAGCGTGATTACTGTGCCTCAGCCGGCCGATGCCTAGGAGTCGAAGCAACCAGCGCTGTTTATCTCGTTTCCGCTTCTGATCGCCAGATGAACAGATATGCCCTATAGACTTAAACCCGATGAGTCCGTTCAGAACGGGGTTCGACGTATAGCTGGCGAGCAGCTTGACCGCGCACTCGCTGAATTGTGGGATGGTGAACTGCCACCGGGTGAGATCATTCACCGGGTGCGAAAACGCTAGAAGAAGGTTCGCGGTCTGCTGCGCCTTGTCCGCCCCTCAACTCTTGGGTGATTCTTCCGGCAGACAAGCTACTCGTTGATACGTTCGCCGATGTATTGCTTTCCCCTTGCGACCGATCGGATGGCGGGGACGAGTTCTTCGTAGGCTCGATCCTTCCGGACGTAGCCGGTGGCACCGGCGCGCAAGACGACTTCAATCAGATTTTCACCTGTGTGGTTGGAAAGAGCAAGGATTCGCGCTGCCGGTTCGTTGGCGCGGATCGCTTCAGTGGCCGCAATCCCGTTCATTCCTGGCATCACAATGTCCATCACGATGACGTCTGGACGAAGCAGCTTTGCAATGCGCATGCCTTTTTCGCCGTCGGCCGCCTGTCCCACGACATTGAGGTCGTCTTCCGCCTCGATCAGAGAGGCCATTTCCTCACGAGTTGCGGCATGATCATCTACAAGCAGAATATTCATCAGGGGCATGTCTCTTTCGCCTCCCATGCGGGGATCATTTTTCATCTTCATTATGTAAAGCATACAATGAGGAATGAATTTTACATATCGGGGGTGTCCTGACTCGAAGGTGCGAATAGCCTCAGGCTTCCACCGAGGTAACGCCCTCGCGGATGGCGTACTTTGTCAGTTCGGCCACGCTGTGAAGGTCCAGCTTCTCCATGATGTTGCGCCGATGTGTTTCTATGGTCTTGACGCTCACACTCAAGGTGTCCGCCATCTCCTTGGTTGTATTTCCTTCAGCAAGCTGCTGCAATACCTCTCGCTCGCGAGCAGTCAAGGTGATGAAGGCGGGATTCTCGCTAATGGATGAGGAAAGTTCAACGTAGTCATCCACCACCCCCCTCGCGATGTCCGGGCTCAAGTATTTCTTGCCTTTCATAACTTCCCGGATAGCGCGAACCAGTTCTTCATACGCCCGTTTTTTTAGGACATACGCTGACGCGCCGACGGTCAGCATTTCGCGCACGAATTCCTTACTGGCATGAGCAGAGAGCGCCACGACTTTGATGTGGGGATTCTCGCTGATGATCTTGCGGGTGGCCTCAATGCCGTTCAGATCCGGCATGCTCACATCCATAATGACCAGATGGGCCGCAACCTTTTGCGCTAATTCGACGGTTTGTGCGCCATTGTCGGCTTCGCCGACCACTTCCATGTCCGTTTCTTTCTGAATCAGGGCTTTCAGACCTTCTCGCATCATTTCGTGGTCATCGGCGAGTATCAATCGAATGTTCATCTCTATCTCCTTGTCGATTCCGGTGAGGCCATAGGAAACCCTTTGCATATCTCTCATCAGCTCCGATCATTGAGAGTATTCTAAGTTATGTCTTGGAAACAAGCGAATCAGGGGATGGTGTAGGGACATCTTCGAATATCCTTAGTCATTGAAAGCACCGCCGCCCGCTTCTTTGCCGTGATCTTTGTCATGGCCTCGTATTGCTGTCGTTCTTGGGCCTCTGAGTGCCCGTCATCATATATGCGCGGCATATCTTGTGGCATTATTGACCTTCTCAACGCCGGCGGGTGTTCTGCTTAAACAAGCCTCCTCCCACGAGCTGTCCAAGGCGTCCTAAGCATATGCCAACAAGTGCATCGACCGCTACAAATGAACCCCCCGGGGCCCAAACCGGCATCGCCGTCCTCGGCAACAGCGACACGCAGAATCCGCAGCCCCTGGTGCTCCCACATCCGGAAGCCACGACCGACTTGCTGAGCGGCAATCCGCTTCCCAAGACGCTGACCCCAGCCCAGGTCGTCGCCTACGAGATCTAGAACGGTCCCTTTCCGTTGACGGGTCCCCTTCCAAAACGTAGGCTGAACCCTCAACAACATCGAAAGGCACCCCCCCCCCATAAAAATCGGCAGAATCATTTCCGGAATCATTGCCCTCACCTATGTGTGTGGCGCGTATTTAATTGCCGAGGGCGAAGCGGCCTTCAAGACCGGGATGTATCTGATCCTCCCCATGGCCTGCATCTGGTTCAGCGACAGCATGGGAACTTCAACAAGTGGCTCGTCGACGCCGGGCTGCTTCATAGCGGCCGGCGGCTGGCTGATCCTGCTGTCTCCAGTCATCTACGGGATCATCGTCGCGATTGGCTCCTAACACCCCAACCCCGCGTAAAAGGTCATTTTCTGGCTCAGCCGCATAGAACGATCTATATGGATTCGTGCGTCAGAAATGGGCTTGCCTGGATACCTGCTTCAAGGAAAGGTGCCGCTCACTTCGCCCGTTGACTCGCCTCGGGCAATGCCTTATCGTCGGGACGCTACCCGAACAAATGAGGGATCGCCGAATCAGGCGGTTCACTTGACGCCGAGAACTTCTGCGGCACTGGCGCGTCAATATCCTTGGTGGTGCAAGTGACCTTGAGCGTTCGATGGAGAATGATATGACAGACTTACTCAAATCCTCAATCTTGTTGCTCGTGCTTCTCAACCCGTTTCTTCTGATCATTTATCTGATCGATGTGGTGCAAAAGCTCAGCCTGGCCGAGTTCACTCGCGTGTTGACCCGTGCCGGGCTGATCGCGACAGCTGTCTTCTGGGTATTTGCCGTCCTCGGCGACACCGTATTTTCCAGCGTCCTGCAGGCGGAGTTTGCTTCATTTCAGATATTTGGCGGTGTCGTCTTTCTGCTCATCGGCTTACAGTTTGTCTTCCGCGGCCCCACGGCGCTCGAGTTCCTTCGGGGTGAATCACGGCATTTAGCGGGTGCCATCGCCATGCCGATCCTCATCGGACCCGGCACAATCAGTGCAAGCGTCATCATTGGCAAACAACACGATGCCATACCGGCATGCGCTACTGTTCTTGCCTCCGTGATGATATCTGTCGTTATCATGGTCGGACTCAAAGCCTTGCACGACGTTGCCCGACCGAAACTGGAACCGTTGATTCAGAGGTATATCGAGATTGCAGGCCGCATCACGGCCCTATTTGTCGGCACCATTTCAATCGAGATGATCATGCAGGGAATCAGAACCTGGGTGCAGAAGTTCTGATGCAAGGCACCGAACAAAGCCCTACACAGATAGTTCCAATGGCCTCAGACAGCCATTGATAAATCGCAAGGGCCGTCGTTGCCTCCCCACTTCACGCTCCACCTGACAAGCGAGAGCCTATGGCGGATTCTCGACCTTCGCGGACAGACCTGCTACAGTCAATCGTGCTCACAGCTTATCTGCAGCCGTTGACACAAGAAGGACAATAGATGGACGACACAGAGACAACCAGAACACTTTCAGGAAAGACCCTTTCACCAGGCCTGGGGGAAGGACCGCTATTTATCTACCGGGATGTCCTTGACCGATTTGATGAGTTCTACGATATCGACGCCGCCCAGGTTGAGGCTGAAAAGGAACGACTGAACCGGGCTCTTCTTCGGATTTCAAATGAACTGGGCAACTTGGCGGAGCGCGTGGAGGAGGAAATCGACTCGGAACTCTCGGGAGTCTTTCGCGCACACCTGGCCATGGTGCAAGATCCTACCTTGAAAACAGAAGTGGAAAAGGAAATTTCAGACGAATTTGTCAGTGCAGGCAGCGCGGTAAGAACCGTGTTCCGGCGCTGGGAACGCCGGTTTCAAGCCATGGGGGCAGATATCGCCAACCAGAAGAGTGATGACATGCGGGACCTGGCGCGGAGACTTGTTTCTGCGCTGGCGGGGGTCCATGCCCATGCCCTCGCGGACATTCCTCAGGGCAGCGTCCTGGTGGCAAGCCGCCTGTTACCGTCGGATACGGTATTCCTTGCCCGAAATACGGCAGCCGCTGCTTTGCTGGAGGTGGGGGGCAAAGGCTCACACGCATCCCTGTTTGCCCGAGAAATCGGCCTTCCGTGTATTGCAGGAATCCCAAACCTGCTGGACACCGTCTCTGAAGGCTCTGTTGCACTTGTCGATGCAGATGAAGCCCAGATTATCTTAAACCCAACCGAGAAGCAGAAGGCCTCCTTCCATGCGAAACGTGAACAGCAGACACAGATAAATGCAAAGGCGCTCGAACGGGCGCAGGAGCCCGCCGTAACTCCCGAGGGGACAAGAATTGCGGTCCTCGCAAATGTGGGTGACGCCGAAGATACCCGGTTAGCTGTCAAAAACGGCGCAGACGGGATCGGCCTCTACCGCCTTGAACAGGTGTACCTGGGGCGTCAGAAGCCCCCGAGTACGGCCGAACTTCTTAAGGAAATGCGGGAGACCCTGGAGCCCGCTACAGGTCTACCGATCTACGTTCGACTGCTTGATGTCGGCGCGGACAAACCGCTTCCTTTTCTTGAAATGTCCCGAGAGAGCAACCCCTCTTTGGGAAATCGCGGCATACGCTTCCTGCATAAACATCCGGAACTCCTGCGTACACAGCTGGATGCGCTGCTCCAGCTTTCAACTGATTTTGACCTGCATATCCTGGTGCCGATGGTTACGTTGCCACACGATGTCGAGGTCGTGTGCCGCACCCTCAAGGAATTGGCATCCAAAGTCTCCCTACCCCACATGCCGAAAATCGGAGCGATGATAGAGACGCCGGCGGCGGCGCTGGCGGCTCCTGATATTATGAGGCATGTGGAATTTCTCAGTTTTGGCACAAACGATCTGACCCAGTACTCGTTTGCTGCGGACCGCGAGAATGAAGCTGTTGATGTCTATTTTGACGACACCCACGATGTGATTTTTCGCCTCATCCGTATAGTCCGGAATGATGTTCCAACTATTCCTCTCTCGGTCTGTGGCGAATTGGCAGGACGCACCGAAGCCATAACCAGACTCGTGGAGTGCGGGATCACATCTGTGAGTGTTGTTCCCACCTTGATTCCTGCGATCAAGGAGGCTGTTCGGAGCTGTGGCAAGGCATCTTAAGCGGTTGCCAACAAGTGCATCGACCGCTACAAATGAACCCCCCGGCGCCCAAACCGGCATCGCCATCCTCGGCAACAGCGATATGCAACACCCGCAGTCTCTCGCGCTTCCCCATCCGGACGCCACGATCGACCTGCTGACCGGTGACCCGCTTCCCGATACCCTTGCCCCTGCGCAGGTCATCGCCTATTCCTATTAGGCCACGCCCCGCAGCGTTGGCTGCAACCGCCCCCTCCGCCCATCCGATACCCCGTTGGAAGAGGCATCTTTCTTCTTCTTTGCGTCTCATTTTGACCTAATGTGGCCCTGGGACTTGAAATAGAGGCGAACAAGGCGCATCTTATACAATAGAAGACCACGGAAGAAACAGACGGTTCCGCCCATCGAGGCGGAATCCAGAAGGAGATCCGGATGAAAGAAGACTCGAAGATGTGCGATGCCGCGGAAATGAGCCCCTCCAAGGACGTCCTTCAACTGGTCGACACCTTTCAGAAAATCTCGGCCGCCAAAGAGACCCCCCAAACGCTGCTGAAAGACTTCCGGGATCAGTACAACCGCCTGCCTCCAGACGAGCGCCCCGTTTTCTTCAAAGCCATCCTGTGCAAAATGGAAATCCGGAAGAGCGATATTGAGGCATCGCTGCAGGCCTTGACCGATGGGGATGAAACCGACACCCTCGAATGGGGCAACCAGCTGACGACCCTGCGCAAGGCCATCGAATCCCCCCGGACCAAAGCCTTCAATCAGTTCGTCAACCTGCGCGGCGGCATCAAATTCTTGCTCGACCTGCGCGGCGAAGTCCTGCAGGCCCAGCGGCACGGCTCCGATGAACTGCGTCTGCTGGATCAGGACATCGCCTACCTGTTCAACAAGTGGTTCCAGCAGGGCTTCCTGTTTCTGCGACAGATCACACAGGAATCCCCCTTCAGCCAGATTCAGTTTCTGAAGAAACATGAACTGGTCCATCCCATGGACAGCGTGGAGGAAGTGGGAAGCCGGCTGGGCGAAGACCGCCTGTGCTTCGCCCTATTCCACCAGTCCATGCCGGGCGAAATGGTCATCTTCATCGAAGTGGCCCTCACCCAGGGAATCACCCGTTCCATCAACGACATCATCGGGACGGAAAAGTCGACACTGGCGAAAGCCAACACAGCGGATACCGCCATTTTCTATTCCATCAACAACGCACAGAACGGACTGGCCGGACTGGGCTTCGGCAAGCTCCTGATCTTCCAGGTGGTGGACCTCATCCGCGACACCCGCCCGCAGATCGAAACCTTTGCCACCCTCAGCCCGATTCCCGGGTTCTGGGAGCGCTATCTGAAGCGGATTCTAGAGGGCAACGATGAACGCTTTTTGATGAAGCGAAAGGACGTGGGAAAACTCTTCCCCGAAAAGACCCGGACCGCTCTGATGAGATATCATGCCGAACAGACCGAAATGAAGGCCAAGGATGTCGGCGAAGTTCTGCTGGACCTCTTTTCCGGCACGGTCTGGATTGACGACCCCCGCTATGTGAAATGGATCGAGAAACCGCTCTCGGAGCTCGTGTACTTCTATGTCACCAAAGAAAAGAACAAGCGCGGGAAACCGCTGAATCCGGTCGCCAACTTCCACCTCGGGAACGGGGCCGTGGTCACACGCGCCAACATCAACTTCGGCGCGAACCGCTCCCCCCGCGGCATGAAGGAATCGTGCGGCATGATGATCAACTATGTCTACTCCGCCCCCTGGCGCCGCCATCTCCGCCGTGCGGTCAAATCCCTGCTCCCGTGGCAGGTCTGATCCCGGAGCCGATGGTGTCACGAGTTCCATTGACCCCCTTCCATCCAAGCCTTATGCTCTGAGGGTCGCGCCGCCGAATCCACGCGAGGGACAGGAGTCAACAGATGAAGAATACAACCGGATTAACCGCCGCCTATGTGCTGAACGGGGGCATCGGCCAACCCATCGGATGGACCGAACTGCACACATGGACCCCCGATCAGGGGCTGCTGTGGATCCATCTGGACTACGCAAATGAAAAGGCGCGGCGCTGGCTCCATCAGGAAAGCGGACTGGATGCCATCTCCTGCGAAGCCCTGATCGCCGAGGAGACGCGCCCGCGGATCGTGCCCGGAGCAGACACCCTTTTCCTGATCCTGCGGGGGATCAACTGCAACCCGGGAGAGGATCCCGAAGACATGGTTTCTCTCCGCATCTGGGCCGAGGAGCACCGGGTCATCACCCTGAGCCGGCGACGCGTCATGGCCATCGAAGATCTGAACCAGCAGATTCAGGCCGACAAAGGCCCGGCCTCGGCTGGTGACCTGCTGGTGATGGTGGCGCATAAGCTGGTCGACCGCATGGGGGAAGTCATCAGCGATCTGGACGACGGCGTGGATGAACTCGAAGGCCTCGTGCTGACGGAACGAAGCTATGAACTGCGCCCGAAACTGGCGGACCTGCGGCGACAGACCATCCAGATGCGGCGCTACATCTCCCCCCAGCGCGATGTGATGTCTCGCCTGCTGAGCGAACGGGTATCCTGGATCAGCGATGTCGACCGGGTGCACATCCGGGAGGTGGCCGAACGCACCGCCCGCTATGTGGATGACCTGGATTCCGCGCGGGATCGCGCGGCCATCACGCAGGAGGAGCTCAACAGCCGTCTAGCCGAACAGATGAACAAAGCCATGTATATCGTGTCCATCGCCACCTCCATCTTCCTGCCGCTGGGCCTCGTCACGGGGCTGCTGGGCATCAATGTGGGCGGAATCCCCGGCTCGCAGAATGCCCACGCCTTCGTGTTTGTCACCCTGGCCCTGCTGCTCTTTGCCGTGGTCCAGTTCCTGTTTTTCAAGTTCAAGAAATGGCTCTAGCGTGCTGCCCCAGAAGAACCCGTTCAAGACTCATGACCCCCGCGACCTTGTGTCGCGGGTGAACCAGGGTGAATAGCCCCCCCTGCTCCACGCTTTCAGCCACCCGGGGCTCTAGCATCATCCTTCCCGAGCCCCCCCCCCCTTGACTCGACTTCGCTCCAAGGCGTAACCTCCGAGTCAACAATGGACCTGTTTACCGACCTATATATCCCTCATATTTGATTAGAGCTGTCACGGCCAAGACTCATTGAAAGAACATAGCCATGAAGAACATATCTGTGATTTGCATTGCCCTACTCGTCAATGGACTAAGCATCTCTGCGTTCGCGGAGAATCCGGCTGAGGTGCCCGCTTTCGGCTCGTCCTTTGCATCCCTTGGCTTTCTGGACCGGGAGTCCTCCACGGTCCTTCCTGAAACCATCCTGGCGGAGCCCGGAACCATTGAAGGATTCCGCCTCGGCGGGCCTACTACTGAACTCAGGGTCGTGCAAATCGAAGAAGAAAGATATGCCATCCGTCTTGGAGATTCGGAGGTGGCGCGGGAGTTCCCAGCCGCATACGATGGGTTCGCTGCGTTCAAGCTCGATCTGGACGACGACGGGCGGGATGAAGTACTGGTCGAGTCTGGCTGGGGCCGAGGCACATCCGTCTACCAGCGCAGTCTGACCGCTTATCGGGTTGTCGACGGCGATTTCAAGCCGATCTTCGATGTTACACTCAACGACTACTTCCCAGTAGTCGGCGAGCCATATCCGGGCGGATGGGCAAGACGCTATCGGCTCCTGCGGGATGGCGACTCAGGACCCGTTGAGATCATGCTGGTTCTGGAAATCCCAGCCGTCCCCGTGGCTACATATGATGCTAACGCCCAGATCGCCATGTCGCGCCGGGAAATGCGATTCAAGCTGGACGGAAACGGGGTGTACCGTCTGAGCGGAGAATTGTAAGATCAACAATCGGCTGAAGTAGCGGAACTAATTTACACTCACACACGGTCAAGCGTGAACTGAGATTTTGTCACAAAAAGTTCATTCCTCGTTTTCGGCCTCATCTTCCGCATTACGCTCATACCAATCGTCGACAGGATCTTTCAATTCGCCTTCATATGCCGGCGTAAAACCTTGAAGATAGAGGAGTTGTCCTGGACGAGTGTCATTGCCTGGCAAGGAGAAAGGAGCAAACTTCTCCGTGAGAATGTCGTTCACGACCGAATCGTCATGGCTCACTTCGCACTGATTGTGCCCTTGGCACAATCGCTCAAGATACTCATATCTTATGCAATCTAGGTTGATCATGAGCCCGATGGAAAAATTAGGAATTTTCCATCCCAGCCCATGCACAACCCATATGTGCGCGGCAAAACAGTTTGACATGGATTCAGGGTGGACATCTAGTTCCACTTCATTCAACACCAGGCCGGTGAGGTCAGAGTCAACCACTATTGCCTCAATTATCAGCGTCGCCATATTATCAGAGCTAAAATACCACACCGGAGAATCTTGATAGCATGGATCGATGCCTTCGGCATCAATTCGTATATTGGTGAGATTACAATGGCGGAAAATGTGGCCACGTGCAAAAAGCATACGAGCATCGCCCACGTCCAGTTGAACACCACTCCAATCGCACCGATTAAACTCGCACTCGTTGAATGAAGGGAATTGGCCTTCCAGGCAAGAGAACACGCAACGCTCAAATTTGCATCGACGGAATATGCTATTATATACATTTTCATTGTCGATTGGGAGGTTCACTCCTGTAAATGTGCAATCGATAAATTCGTGTACCCCCTCCGCCGGCCACCATGCAGGCAGCATCTCCATGACGTCTATTGACGGGGCACTGTCAGAGTCGATTGTAAAATGTGCCTGGTTAAAATGCATATGCTGTCCCTTTTCTATAATTCTACTCGCTCTGCGGACTGTTGGATTTGATCGTCATAGAATGAAATATATTACAACCGTATTCACTTGTGCGTCTAGATGTATTTGTGTGTTTCCAGAATTGGAAGAGTGTCTTTTGCATTGATATTTC
>Ga0075121_1000350_pt1 | contig 32236 bp, 35 predicted proteins | sample AntAceMetag02UKG_FD_69793 | JGI IMG/M metagenome (GOLD analysis project Ga0075121, IMG submission 69793) | Saline lake microbial communities from Ace Lake, Antarctica - Antarctic Ace Lake Metagenome 02UKG | ecosystem: Environmental > Aquatic > Non-marine Saline and Alkaline > Saline | place... | reverse complement strand
TCTTAGGAATCTTTGTGCTTATATATTTCATGCACAAAGATCTCATACTACTTTTGAATATACGAGCTTAAAAGCTTGGATCCAAACAAAAGTCATGATAATATTCATTTGATCTTATTTAAAATTTTATTATAGAAATGCAGAAAGATTAAAATGTTAGACCTTCCATTGTCTGGAATTAAAAGAATAGAAAGTATCGCTCAAAGCAGTAGTGAATATATCTCACTATCTCAAGGTGCATTAAAAATTAATGGCATCCCAAAACAAGTAAAAGAAGAACTAAAAAAACTTCTGGATACAAACTTAACAGACTACTATCAAAGCGCTTGGGGAATAATGCCCCTAAGGGAAAAACTTGCTCAAATTATAAAACAAGATAATAAAGTCGATATACCTGTAAGCCAAATCTTAGTCACACATGGCTGTATAGGTGCACTATCCACAACTTTTTTTACACTACTTGAACCGGGTGAAGAGGTAATAATTCCTGAGCCTACCTACCCGGCGTATGAATCACTAACAAAACTAGTACGAGCAAAACCCGTCTTTGTATCATGTTTAGCTGAAAATGAAAAAGATAAGTTTTGGAATTTAGATATAGAAAAAATTAAGGCAGCAAAAACATCCAAAACTAAAATAGTAATATTTTCTAATCCCTGGAATCCTTTTGGTTTAACTGTAAATAGAAAAAAAATATTAGAACTATTGGATTGGTGCCAAGAAAACGAAATTTATTTAATTATAGACGAAGCCTATAAAGATTATGGTTTTGATAATAATTTTGAATCTTGTGTAAGTCTAATCCCAAAATCAGAATGGCTTATAACAGTTGACTCTTTTTCAAAAAATATGGCGATGAGTGGATGGCGAGTTGGATACTTGGTTGTACCTGAAAAATTAAGTCTCAGCCTAGGCAAAACACAAGATGCAATGCTTAACTGCCCTAACGTACCAGGACAATATGCAGCTCTATATTCGCTGGATCACCCAGAGTTTACCCAAAATTTTCATAATATAATAAAGAGCAATTTGGATATTACAAAAAAAGCACTTGCTCCATTAATTAAAGAAAAAATATTTGAATACCAAGACCCTAGTGGTGGTTTTTACCTGTTTCTAAAAACACAATTTAAAGACTCAACAAATCTTTGTTCAAATCTTTTACAACAAGCTAAGGTTGCCTTAATTCCAGGTAAATTTTTTGGTCAAAGTGGAGCCTCTTTTATAAGATTATGCTACGCTAGAGAGCCTCAAGTCTTGCAAGAGGGACTAAAGCGAATTTTAAATTATTTTTCATAAAATTTATTAAATAGAAAGTAGTAAGTGTACAAAAAACACAAACATATACATTTCATTGGCATTGGCGGCATAGGAATGAGTGGTATCGCACAAATATTAAGACTTCAGGGGTATACAGTATCAGGCTGTGACGAGTGCTCAAATTCTAAAATTATAACTTACTTATCAAACATTGGTTGTAAGATTTATAATGAACACAACAAAGACCATGTAAAAGATGCTGATGTTCTAGTTTACTCTTCTGCTATAAAACAAGACAGCCCTGAGATTCAAGCTGCAATAAAAAAAGGTATCCCTGTTATTCCAAGAGCAATTATGCTTGCAGAATTGATGCGAATGAAATATGGAGTCGCCGTTGCCGGGTCTCATGGAAAAACTACTACTACTTCTATAATTTCTCATATCTTAATAGAAGCAAAACTAGATCCTACAATCATTATTGGGGGTGTCCTGAAAAAAATTTCTAACAATGCACAATTGGGCGAAGGTGATTTACTTATCGCTGAAGCTGATGAAAGTGATCGCTCTCTATTATATTTAAATCCAAGTTTTGCGGTTGTCACAAACATAGATGCAGAGCATCTTGATACATACAAAGACTTGGATGACGTAAAAGAAACTTTCAAAAACTTTTTAGCAAGGCTACCATTTTATGGTAAAGCTTTTTTGTGTATTGATGATCCCAACATACAATCTATTTTACCTATGCCTCATATAAGTAGTGTAAAATATGGTTTACATAAAACAGCGGACATCAGGGGCGAAATAGTTGAACTAAAAAAATCACAATCTATATTTAATGTTTATTCTAATGAGCAAAAGCTTGGACAAATTATTTTAAATATGCCCGGCGAACATAATATTTTAAACTCTCTAGCCGCTATTGCTTTGTCATTAGAATTAGATGTTAAATTCGAAGAAATTCAAAAAGCTTTAAAAAGTTTTACAGGTATTGAGCGTCGCTTTGAATTCAAAGGAACATACAATGGCGCCGATATTTTTGATGACTATGGCCATCATCCAACTGAAATAAAAAATTGTTTAAAAATAGCTGTAAATAAAAAAAATAAAAAGCTTCATATAATCTTTCAACCACATCGGTTTTCAAGAACACAAAAACTCTGGAATGATTTTATTGATACTTTTTCTAATAATCAAATTGATACCCTATATATAACTGATATATATCCGGCAAGCGAAGCGCCGATTGATGGCATTACAAGTGAAAAGCTTGTAAAAGAGATTAAACTTAAAAACCCAAACCTCAATATTTTCTATAACAAAACTTACGAAGAAATCACTTGTAATATTAAAGATAAGCTTTTCGATGGCGACATGTTACTTACGATAGGTGCAGGAAAAGTTAACCAAATTGGAGAAAAGCTGTTAACGCTGTGAATAAATAATAACACCTGTAGTATCACCACCTCTTACAAAGAATGTCTTCGGGTAAATTATCCAAACCCAAATTATATGCAAATATAAACAATCCTTGCCAAGCTGGACATAATTCCCCTTAACATATTGGACAACCAGCATACTAACTTACACATAACAAAGTAAATAATATTTCTTATTTGAAATTATTGACACATTAGCAAGTGATTTCGCATACTGAAATCATAAGGGGTATTTTTGGGAAAACATTTTCGTTTGGGGAGTAGAGACATGCGTAATAAAACATTTATTTCAACATTCTTATCTTTATCCATCTTTATCACAACCACCGGTTTTGCAATTGAAATATCAACAGACACAAGCGATCTTGTCGAATTAATAAAAGTTAATCCAAACGTACAAATTGAAATCTGGTATGCTACACCAAACAACTTTGTGGGTGAAGTTCTTTACGATTCACCAAAATGTTATCTACGTAAAACAGTTGCACAAAAATTAGATTTAATACAAAAAGAACTTGAGCCATTAGGTTTTGGACTCAAAGTATGGGATGGATACAGGCCCTACTCTGTTCAAAAAAAGATGTGGGCTATTATGCCCGTACCAGGCCTTGTTGCACCACCAATAAGAGGCTCGAATCACAATAGAGGTGCTGCAGTTGATCTAACAATTGTTGATTTAAACACAGGCCAAGAACTGAAAATGCCAACACCATTTGATGAATTAACAGAACGAGCATCAAGGAATTATACCAAAGGGATCTCTAAAGAAGCTTTAAGAAACAGTTTATTCTTAGGAGAGCTTATGATAAAACACGGTTTTACTCTTAATTCACATGAGTGGTGGCATTTTGATGACAAAAATTGCAAAGCCTATCCTATATTAGATGTAAATTTTTCTGAATTATAAAAATAAGTAAATTAAAAAATAACTCATTGTCTTTAAATAAGATGATGGGTTATTTTTTTTGACACATATAAAAATTAATTGTACCATATCGTTACTAAAAGGGAGTCCTGTCACTTATAACTTTTTAATAACTAAAATATGGAATACTTAAAAGGATAATATATGAAAAATTATGAAAAATTATTATTAGCAGGAATAGCTAGTATTTTACTCGTTGGTAACAGTTTTGCTATGGAAACAGAAATAACTAACGAGACAGTTATGCAAATAATAACAAAGTCAGATAACTTCTACGCAATAAATCCTGAAGAAATAGGTCAAAAAATTACCTTCAACTTCTTACGTGAAAACAAAAACGATTCAATAATATTTTTAAATCTCAGTAATAATAATTTAGAATCTAAAGATTTATTATTATTAAAAAGCATTTTTCCTGCATTAAAAATGGTAAATTTTATTGGATGTAAAAACGTAAGCCCAGCGACAATTAAACACTTAGAAGATACCAATAAAATTCATGTCATCACGCATAATCATACCGGATACGATCCTAGCAACCCTGATCATCAAGGATACTGCTAAATCACAACTCACTGAATCTATATTTTAGTTCAGATCTAACTTTATAAAGTTTTCTTTTTATATCACATAAATCATTACCAGGTATGTCAACAATGGCATACCTAAAAGTCTTTGAATCCTGTCTATAATCAGATAATTTTTTACCCTCTTGAATAAGAGAAGTTATTTGGATATCGCTATGTTTTTCTGAAAGAGTATCAAGCTCTTTTTCTTGAGGAACCTGCAAAACTCTGTGATCGAACCTTTTTCTTAACACACAAGAGCTACAAATTTTATATTTTTTGTTTTCATTTTTTAAAAAAAACCCAGGCTCTTTGCCAACAGAAATATCAGCCATAGCCTCCAAAGGGTTATACCCTGAAACAGTATGTATGAGATGAGCAAACTGCAAGCTTAGCCTACCATTAATCTCAATAATAAAGATTTTATTTGTTCTTAAGTTTACAACAAATTCTATATTAAAAAGTGTATTATTTAAACCTAACCCAGAAGCGAGTTTTTTAGATAAAGATTCTATCTTATTATTTAATTCTGGTTCAAATTCATATGGATAATCAAAGCGAGTAAAACTTATTTTGTTTGGTAAAAAAATAGATTTCGTTATACCAAAGAGTACAACTTTGTTTTTGTAAATATAGCCGTCGACTGTAATTTGTTCACCTGTTACTATTTCTTCACAAATTAAATTATTAAAGTCGTTTAAGTTTTTGTGTCTAAAGTAACCCAGATCTATGATCTCTTGATATAACTTATTTGATCGGGGAATCATAGCTTTGCCAGATTCAATAGCTTTTATAAGCGCTTTAGAGCTGGTAACTTTAAAAGAATGGAAAGATAAGCTTGACCTAACAGGCTTAACAAAAACAGGAAATTTTAAATGGTTAGACACAGCTAAACAAAAGTCTGGACAATTTTTTGGACAAATTTCTTTTTGTTTTAATCTGGAAATATATTTGTTCTGACAGGCTAAGATACTCTCTAAGCTTGTTCCAATCTTACCTGTCTGTTTAGCTAAAATAGCAACAATAGCATTGCACTGATCACTAGTTGCTGCAATCCCATTAATTTTTAGTTTGCCAGAATTTATTTGGGAGATTTTTTTTTCAACGTAATCTTTAACTCCCAAACCTTCGATATCTTCAAGTGTATCAATAACAACTTCATACTTTTTATTTTGTTTAAAATAAGACTCTATATAACTCTTATTTGTACGGTAACATATAATCAGTATAACTTGTTTACTAAACACTAGTTTTCTTCTAGATAAATTTATTTACAAAACACCTTATGAACTTAATGTTAGTTTTTGCAATCCAAGAATCCCTGTCAATAGCTATAGAAAAAAACTTACCGAAAAACCCTACCAACAAAAAAAATATCATCGGCAAAATAAAAAAAATAGAAAAAAATAAGGCCGCAGCCTTTAATATTATAAACATAAAACCCTTTCTAAACACACTCTTTAGAATTTATATCTTTTATGTTATTACTCTCTGAATCACCCTCTTTTAATTTGTTTTTAAAAAAAATATAAACATAATTTTTGTTTAAACCTAACCTAACAGAAACAATAGAAGACTTATTTTTTTTATCACAAAACAATAGCCCCTCTTGATCACTAGAAAAGTTACTAATCTGCCACCCACAAGATTCTAAATTAACTCTATAATAATCTATAACTTGATTAATGGGTAAAGATCCAGAATAACAAATATGTTCAGAGTTTTTATTATTATCAAAATTAGAAGCAACAAGAGTATAACCTATAGGGACAGGCATATCAGAATACTTAGCCTCTTGCAAAACAGAATCTATAGATGAATTAGAAATTCTTTGATTAGAACGACTTTTGTCTTTAGTACAAGACGAAAAAAGAAATAGAAATAGTACCAAGATGATAAAACGGCCTTGCGGCCGTCTTAAATCATCTAAATCTTGCTCAAGCAAATTACTCATAAACCTTCAATCCAAAAGAAACTATTCTTATTTGGCTTCAGCTTTAGCCTCTTGCTTTGCTTTTATCTTCTTTTTAGAAGTAACTTTTTCTTTAATTCTTGCAGCTTTACCAATTCTATCACGAAGATAAAAGAGCTTAGCTCTGCGAACATCGCCTCTTTTAATAACTTGAATATCTGTGACAACTGGAGAATAATAAGGTAAAATTCTTTCTACCATAACGTTGTCAGCACTAAGTCTACGAGCTGTAAAAGTTGTTGCTACACCATTTCTATGAAATGCTATAACATCACCCTTAAACAACTGTATTCTCTCTTTAACGCCTTCTACAACCTTTAAAGAAATCTGAATAGTGTCTCCGACCCTAAATTCAGGAAATTTTCTATCTTTTACACCAAAATCAAGAACTGTTTCTTTTGTCAAAAAATCCGGTTTCATCTTAAATCCTTTTGCAAGCAAATATTCATAATTGATTCTTTAGAATATTAATATAAACTTATTTCCACTATTTTTCAACCATTACCTTGGGTTTTAGCCCTAACCAACGATCTAAAACTATAGCCGCCGCCGATCGTACAGACAGATGGTTATAATCAGTAAGCCCATCAAGAGGTAACAATAAATAGTCACAACGGTCCAAAACTTGATCACTAAGCCCCTGTGCCGTTCCAAACAGTATCAATACTGGTCTTTGTAACGCAAACAAGCGTCCTTGGCTAAAATAATCAATAATTTTATCCTCAAACCCATGCTGCTTTGCACTGGTAGCAATAATAATTGGGTCTAAACCCTCTTTTTCCTTAATAGCCTTTATGGCTTCATTTAATGAAAAAGCAGGCAAAATAGCCTTAACAGCATCAAATCTACTTTGGTTATAATCCTTACCTTCTTTTGAATGCCAAAAATTCAAAAAGGTATTTAAAATTTTATGCTGATCCTGCAAGCTACTAACAACAAAATAATTCTTTATACCATAAGTAGCAGCTGAACGAGCAATATCATGAATATCCAAAGAAGTGATAGAGCTATTACCCTCTCTTCCATCCTGAACCAAAATTTGGTTATGCATCAAAGCCACATAGTGATTAGGGACAAACTGCTTTGCAATCTCTATATCTTGCTTTGAAGGCTGACTAGAAATAAACCAATCAAAACGTCTACATATTGTCTTTTTTGCAGCCTGCTCTTTTCTCCATTTTTCAATTTGTGCATGATTCCCGGAACGAACAACTTCGGGAATATTCTTATCTTTCCATTCTACCGGCAACCCATATTCTGGATAATCCAAAAAAGATCCACTAAAAGATTCTTCTTCAATAGATTCTTGCTTACCTACGACCCCAGGAATTAATCTCAAAAAGCCTTCTAAAAAAACCTGTGCCGGCAAATCACCACCCATTAATACATAGTCACCTATAGACATAACAAGATCTGCATAATAATCTTGCACTCTTTCATCTATACCCTCATAACGAGCACAAATCAAAATTAAATGGGTATTTTTTACGCTGAGAGTTTTTTTTATTTTTTCTTCCTGAGCACAAAAGTAAAGTTTATTGGCTAGAAGCTTCAAAAGAGGCTGTTCTAGCTTTTTGCCCTGAGGAGAAAAGAAAATCTTGTAGCCATCACCGTGCTCTTGAACACAGGATTCTATAGATTTTTGCAGAACTTCAGGCTTAATTATCATACCTGCACCAGGCCCACAAACAGGTTCATCTATTCGTTGACCAGCAGAAGTCAAATCTGAAAATTTAATAAAATTAAATTCTACAATTTTATTTTCTACGGCCCTTGCTACAAGGCTTGTTTTTATAAATTCTTGATAAAATTCAGGAAAAACAGTAATTATCGAAATTTTCATAAAAGCTTTTTTTATAAACTACAAACCCGCTCGTTTTCTAAATACAGAAACACGACCGGGCTTATCTTTAAACTTATTTATATCTAATACTGAAAGCTTATCATTCTAAAATTTCTAGAACGGCACGCTTTCTTTCCTTGCTTGCAGCAGCATGAACTAGTGTTCTGATCGCACGGGCTGTCTTGCCTTCTTTGCCAATCACTTTGCCCAAGTCCTCTTGAGCAACACGTAGTTCTATAATAGTTGCTTGCTCACCACTAATTTCAGATACAGAAACGCTGTCTGGCTTATCTACTAGCTTTTTAACAATGTATTCTACTAATCCTTTTAACATAATCATCTCTCCTAATATATAAGATACATAGGTAAAAAACTATTAAACAGAAACAGCGCGCTTATTATCTTTAACTAACCTTGCAACAGTATCAGAACAAATGGCACCCTTTGAAACCCAGTGATCAATACGATCTTGGTGCAATTGCAAAATCTCATGCTTAATAGGATCATAAGAACCTAAGTTTTCCAAACAGGCTCCATCTCTTTTGTTTCTAGAATCCACAGCAACTATACGCCAGTACGGACGATTTTTTCTTCCGATACGGCTAAGACGAATTTTTACCGCCATAATATCCCTTTGTAATACAACTATCTATAAAAAAATAACAGTCACAGATAAACAGATTATACCGCTAAGACATTACCATTGTATCATCAATCTAAATTAAATCAAAAAACGGCAACCTCTTATTTAAAAAACTTCCCGAAACTCCCACCTTTTTTGAGCATTTTAACAAATTGCTTACTTTGCTCAAACTTCTGTAATAACTGGTTAACATCTTGTACGCAAACCCCAGCACCCAGAGCAACCCTTTTTTTTCTAGAACCATCCAATATGCTAGGCATTAAGCGCTCTTTCTCCGTCATTGAAGAAATTACAGCCTTAAACCTTTTCATCTCAGATTGACCTTTTTCCATCATATCAGGAGAAATATCCCCCATTCCTGGTAAATATCTAGCTATTTTCTGCAAAGAACCCAGCTTATTTACCATACCAAGCTGACTGGCAAAGTCTTTCAAATTAAAATTTCCAGACATCATCTTGCGAGACATAGATTCTTGCTCTTGATAATCAAGGTTTTCATCAGCCTTTTCAATAAGAGTAAGAATATCACCCATCCCCAATATTCTGCTAGCCATTCGCTCTGGAACAAAGCTTTCAAGCTCATCAATTTTTTCACCACACCCAACAAAGGAAATAGGCTTTTTTAGAGCATATCTGAATGCAAAAGCCGCACCGCCCCTAGTATCACTATCCATCTTACTTAAAATAGCGGTACTAAAGCCCACGGTTTGATCGAATGCCTTTGCAACACGCAAAGATTCTTGCCCTGTCATGGCATCTAATACCAAAATTTTATATTTAGGAGACAGCCTGCTATCAATGCTTACAAGCTCTTCCATCATGTTATTATCAATATGCAAGCGACCAGCAGTATCCAAAAACAACAATTCATAATGACCAGCTTTAAACTGTTCTTGTATCTCCTTTGCCGCCGATACAGGATCTGCATTTTTTGCTCTATAAAAATCCACGCCAACTTGCTTTGCTAAAATCTCTAACTGGTCAACAGCCGCAGGCCTATAAAAGTCTACAGAAGCTAACAGTATCTTTCTTTTTTTTCCACGCCTTTGAGCCTGTTTCAAAACAAAATGAGCAAGTTTTGCAATAGTCGTAGTTTTACCAGAACCTTGCAAACCTATCACCATAATAATTGAAGGGATTTGGAAATTTGTTATAGGAATAGCGCTTTTGCCACCCAAAAAATTAAGCAGCTCTTCGTGAACAATTTTTATTAATTGCTGTCCAGGATTTAAAGATTTCTGAACTTTCTTTCCAACAATTCCTGATTGTACTTGCTTCAAAAACTCTTGAACCAAATCATAAGGAACGTCTGCTTCTAATAAAGCATCTTTTACTTGATTTATAGCATCTTGAACATTCTGCTCAGTCAAACGCCCTTTATCCTTAACCCAGCCTAAAACACCTGAAAACTTTTTTGATAGAAAATCGAACATAGTCACTTACCAATAGATTATTTTGATATTTTTTTACACCTAAGAAAAAGAAATGGTGCCAAGAGGCGGAATCGAACCGCCGACACAAAGATTTTCAGTCTTTTGCTCTACCAACTGAGCTATCTTGGCACACAATATAGAAATCATTTTTTTTAACCGTATACGCTGTAATACTACAAAGTAGTCGATTTAATGTCAACTAAAAATCTCGTTTTATTTTCTTATTATTGTTAAGTATGATCAGGAATAAAAACAAAGTTGTAAAAATGTGAAAAAATGCTACTATTTTTTAACAATAGCTATCGTTGAAAATGAAATTTGGCCAAACTTTCAGGAAATATAATGAGTTCACTCAAAGAAAGTATAAGAAACGCCCAAGAAGAGGCTCAAAAAGCCATAAAATCAGCTAGAAATGCAAAAGAGCTAGACTCCATACGCGTATTATATCTTGGAAAAAAAGGTCAAATAACTCAATTCATGGGCCAAATGAAAGAACTCTCTTCAGATGATAAAAGAGAAGTTGGACCATTACTCAACAAACTAAAAAATGAAATCGAACAAAATCTAAAGCAAGCCAAACAAAATTTGTTACAAACAGCAACTCAGGCTGCAAAAGTTAAAAAACAAAACTTTGATGTCTCTGCATATAAGCCAAACTCTCCAGAAGGACATCTGCATCCATATACACAAATCATAGAAGAAATAGAAAATATATTTATTTCTATGGGGTATGATATTTTTGATGGCCCACAGGTTGAAACTGATTATTATAACTTTACGGCCTTAAATATTCCTCAAGAGCATCCAGCAAGAGACATGTACGATACTTTATGGCTAAACCAGACCAATAAATTATTACGTACACACACCTCACCAGCGCAAATACATGCTATGGAAAAACTAAAAGCACCTATTGCTGGAATAGTAACAGGTTATGCATTTAGACATGAAGCAGTAGACGCCTCTCATGACATGATGTTTTTGCAGTGTGAAGGTATATTTATAGACAAAAACGTCACTCTCTCCGATCTTCTAGGCGTAGCTCAAACTTTCTTAAGAGCATTATTTAAAAAAGATAATTTAGATATTCGTATAAGACCAGGCTACTTTCCATTTGTTGAACCTGGTGTGGAAATAGATATGCGTTGTCCTTTTTGCAAATCAGGGTGTTCCGTTTGCAAAAAAAGCACCTGGATTGAGGTATTCCCTGGTGGTTTAATTCATCCAAACGTATTAAAAGCTGGAGGAATAGACCCCGAGAAATACTCAGGATTTGCCTTTGGTTTTGGCTTAACAAGACTTGTAATGTTGAAATATAATATAAACGACATCAGAAATTTTCACAGTGGAAAAATTAAGTTTTTAAAACAATTTTAAAATTTTAATAAATCAAAAAAGGGAAAAGAGGATATGAATTCAGTTAAAGCTCTTATTCCGGCTGCAGGATTTGGAACTCGTTTTTTGCCAGCAACAAAATCCGTTCCCAAAGAAATGCTACCAATCATAGATAAACCATCCATTCAATACATAATAGAAGAAGGTGTAAAATCTGGCATAAAAGACTTTGTTATAGTAACAGAAAAGAATAAAAAATGTATTGAGGATCACTTTGATTTCTATCCAGAATTAGAAAAAAATTTACAGGAAAATAAAAAGGATCAACTATTAGAAGACGTCTCTAAAATAATTAAAACAGCAAATTTTTTATATGTAAGACAAAAAGAAAGACTTGGTCTTGGCCATGCAGTATGGTCAGCAAGACATGCCTTTCATAAAGAACAGGTTGCTATCTTTTTACCTGACGACATCATTACGGGAACTGTACCAGGAATGGCTCAGCTAATGAAAGTCGCAAGTCAGGAAAAATGTAATGTTATAGCAGTACAAGAAGTACCAAGAGAAGAAACGCATCGTTATGGTATTGTTGACGTCAGACGTCAGTTTTCACCAAATCTCTTTCAGATCAAAGACCTTGTCGAAAAACCAGCACCAAACAAAGCTCCATCAAATTTAGCAATAATTGGACGCTACGTTTTATCTTCCAGCATTTTTGAAAGCTTGGATAATTTAAAATTTGGAGCAGGTGGAGAAGTTCAATTAACTGATGGTATTCAAAACTTAATACTTTCTGGCGAAAAAGTTTTTGCATATAAAATTCAGGGACAAAGATATGATGCAGGAACAACTTTAGGATGGCTTAAGACTAATATTGAATTCGCATTAAAACACCCCAAATACTCTCAAGAAATATTAGAGTACATAACTAAGCTTGAAAAAGAAATCTTAGTCATGCAAGGCAAAACAGAGCTATTTAACAAACAAAAAAGTAATACTTATAGCTTGTAAAAACAAATAGTTTAAGCAAATAAAAAAGGCCGTACGAAATTTCGTACGGCCTTAATTTATTTATATTAAGAAGTCTTTGTTAAAGCTTTTTAATACCTCTGTTCTTCCAGTATTCACTGACCATATCATTAGAACCAGTTATACAGATCAGACCATCTCTTTGATCAACTGAAGCCTTTGCAACAGTAAGACCTTCTGTGAAACTACCAGCGGCTTTGGCTTTAATATTAAGCTCTTTAGCTTTCACTACCAAGTCTTGTAGTTCATTAAGAGATATACCATCTTTTGGATTTGGAACAAAGATAACTTGTCCACTAACTTTTTTAAGAAGATAACGAACAGTCTTCAAACATTCGCTTGAATCAATTTTCTTACTCAACCCAATAATCAACGCTAAACCCTTTAATGGTTTTTGATAATGCAATAAACGAATACCTAAGAAAAGATTTTCAAAAGCATCCAAGTTATGGGCACTATCCAAAACAATAGAAGGTTTTTCTTTATTTAAAACTTCAAAGCGACCCTTTAGCAAATCAAACTGTTCATTCCAGAAACCTTTTAAGGTTTTAATTGGATTCAATTCAGATTGACGTTTAGCTTCTAAAGTAGGACGACCTCTTTGACCTTTTTGTGTTGCAAGCAAATTACCTCTCAAGAATGGAGAAAATTTACCTTTTATATCCTCTATATATATCTGAGCGATACGTTCACCAAGGGAAGCTATTCTTCCATAAAGTTGCTCGTAAATATATGGCAAATTAGCTAGCTTACGAATAGGCATAGCCCACTTAACACCGCGCTCTTCTAATTTAATTTTCATTTTCTGTAAACGAATTTTACTTTGTTCTGCAGAAATAAACCAGCTACCAGCTCTTGCAATATCAAGCATATGTGCGGTTACATCGTCAAGATCTTGGCCTAGAATTTCTGTATGATCGGCTGCAATTCTTGTTACCGCAGAAATTTTAGGATTACAGAAGTTTGTTGCATCATATCTACCACCAAGTCCTACTTCCAATATAGCAACATCAACTTTTTGTGAGTCAAAATACAATAATGAAGAAATCGTCATAATTTCGAAAGCTGTTGCATCAATATTATTTACCTGGGCAACATTAATAACTTCATTAAGTACGTCAGCAAAATCTTTATTCGGAATCGCCTGAAAGTCTACAATAAAAGACTCATTATAATTTAAAAAATGGGAAGAATACGCGGCTCCAACCTTAAAGCCTTCTTCCTTTAATAATTTACAAGCGAAATGAATAGAGGAACTCTTACCATTTGTTCCACCAACCAAAACTGTGTCAACTTTAGATGAAACATTACCAAAAAGTTTGTCTAATTCCTTCATTCTTTTGATAACATTTTCATCATAGTCGGCGTATCTCGTTGAACTAAGAAATTCAACAACTTCTGTATAATTTCTTAACTTTCCAGCTGCCTCGCCGTTAGTTTTTTTAGCTTTTGTTGTATTAGTTAACATGGCTTATCCTTCCTATGTAATCCCGTTTATAACAACTTTAATTAAGGTTGGTAACCAACCTCCATTAATTTTTATAAAATTCTATTAGTTTTTTTATGTTTTTGATATATTTGCTTCTTATTGCTTAATATAAAATAATACTAAATATAACACAAACGCCCCCCGACTTTTTTCTTATTTGAAATAAACAATCATTTTGGGGCAATAATTATATTCTAGTATTACATTTATATGAATTAATTTTAATTTAAATTATAATACAAATATTGTCAAAAGCTTATTTTAACAAAAAAGTTGAGGTTTTTTATTACAAAATGAGTAAAAATAACGTTTTTCATACAAATATATTAGAGTTTGGCTCCCAAACAATTGAATTGCTTAAAAATTCTCTAAATAATAATAAAGTATCAATTACATCAACTGACACATTATTTGGACTTTTGGGCAACATTACCCTGGCAGCTTTCAACAAACTAAATACGATAAAGTTACAAAGAGAAAACAAACCATACTTAATACTTATAAAATCAAAGGATAAGCTACATGAATTTGTCGACTCAGAAGCACTAAAAAACCCAAATTTAATACAATTAATAGATAAATGCTGGCCAGGACCTTTGACCATTATATTTAAAGCAAAAACAGGATTACCCAGCTTTTTAACATCCGACACAGGAACAATAGCCTTAAGGTGCCCAAAACATAATAACTTACAAAAATTATTAGAGCATTTTGATGGATTATTTTCCACAAGCGCAAATCAATCAAATAAACCTACACCAACAAAAATTGAAAATATTTCGCCCGAAATTTTAAAAAAAATTGACTATTTGGTGGTTGACAGAGAGTCATATTTAGAGCAAACTCTGCCTTCGACCTTAATTGATGTCTCGAATAAAGAAATAAAAATAGTACGACCAGGAGCCTTTCCTGTAAATAAATTGGAAGAATTTTATGGCAAAAAGTTTAAAAAGTCAGGAGAAATTAAGTAAACTAGCTTTTGGGCTCATTCAAAAAGCCAAAAAGATAACACTTTTGACTCATTTTCGTCCTGATGGCGATGGAATGTCATCCTGTGCAGCCCTCAGCCACATCCTACAGGCATTAGGCAAACAAGTTGAGACCATCTACCCCAACAAGGCACAACTTAGCCTTAAACGAAGTCCTAAACCCATTTACATAAACAAACACAAACAAACTCCTGATCTTATAATAGCCTTAGATACTGCAAACTATGGTCGCCTTTATTATCCAGAAAACTTTAAAAACATACCACTGATCAATATAGATCATCATATAAGCAATAGTATCAATGGCACTTGTAACTTTATTGAAACTAAAAGTTCTAGTACGTGTGAGATATTATTTGAATTATTAAAAAACTGGTATCCAAAACTTATAAACAAATATGTTGCCGAATGTCTGCTCTTTGGAATACTCTGTGACGGTCAAGTTTTTCACACACAGGCTATTACGGGAAACACTCTTCGTGTATCCGCAGATCTAATGGATTTAGGCGCCAATCTTTATAAACTCAAAACAGAACTTCTTACAGATAAAAACCCTCAGATAATAACGCTTTGGGGTAAAATGATGAGTAATATCAATATTACACCTAAAGGAAATGCTGCATGGACATATATTACTCAAAAAGACCTTAAGAAATATGATATCAAACAAGCACCACTTTTGGGCTTTAATAATTTTTTATCACAAATTGCTGGTATTGATATGACGCTTTTATTTCATGAGACAGATACTGGTCAAACAAAAGTTTCTTTAAGATCTAAAAAAACAGATGTTAATAAACTTGCTGCTAAGTTTGGCGGAGGTGGACATAAAAACGCTGCCGGTATTTTAAGTGATAAGCCAATAATGGAGTTAATTAAAGAGGTCACCAAGAACTTGTAAATATCAAAACCCTTGATGTAAGCCCTCAATTTCTGCAAAACTTAATTCTAATAAAACAAGTAAGTTTAAAAAATTGGGGGGACGAACATGAAAAATAGGGCTTTTTCATTAATTGAACTTATGATTGTTGTTGCTATCATAGCATTTCTTGCAACAATCTCTATTCCAAAATATTTTAGCTATTATGCTAAGGCTAAACAAACAGAAGTCTCTGTGAATTTAGCATCTTTACATACAGCTCAACAGGCATACTGGGCTGAACATGGTAAATATACTACAGCTCTATTTGGGCCTAACAGTCTTGGATGGAAACCTCAGGGAAACTTCAATTATACTTATGGTTTCAATTGCCCTGGCGCTCAAGAAGGTGTGCACTACTTTGTTGGCAAACTAAAGGCACCTAAAGATGCGCTTGGCCAAGCTGATCTTACAAAGGATGGATTTGTTGCTAAAGCCGCTGGTGATATTCTTGGTAAAAATAAAGTTGATGTTTGGCAGATTGATCAGGATAGAAAAATTGAAGACACTCAAGATGGCGTTGATTAATTAGGATCTATTTCAATTTTTAAAAAGTCATCCTTACTGTTAGAAAAAATACGGCTAGGTTTATCACAAATAATTATACGTACTTTCTTTTTCACCTCGGAAGAATAAAAATCACTTTTAGATATTTTAAAACGTTTTGCGTACTTTACTCGTCCGCCATCTATCATAGAAAACTCACTCCAGAAATTGTCTGGGTCAACTCCGTCAAGTGTGGTAATTTCTTCAAAATAAAAGTGAACCAAAAAAGTCCTTGAAGCTTTCTGATATTTCCAGGCATAACCCTTTCCAACATAAAATACCCCACTTTGTATTCTGAACGCCATTTGGGACTCAAGCAGAATACGTAAATCTTCCTCCGTCTGATATTTAACTAAGTAAGGAGGCCCAAAAATAATAATGGGTTCGTCGTCATCAACATTATAAACCTCTTGCTTTGCGCTCAATTCCGTAAATCTATGGTCATTTCCAGAAATGTTCCAATTTTTTCCAGATTGATTCTGAACCTTTAATTCAATGGCAGAGTATGTAGCAACTTGTGTTAGCAAACAAAACAAAAAAGATAGCAAAAATAATTTTTTCATAATAACCCTCTTAAACAAATAAAAACATCAACCACAAAGATACCGAGATCGTCTTTAAAACTTGTAATTAGGCAATTGGAGCCGACCTCTAAAAATACCTCTCTCTTTAAAAAGAACCATCTCAACTGTCTTTTTCAGTTTATTAGAGAGAAAATCTCTCTTTTCTATTCTTAAGTCTACGTTTAAATCAAACTCACAACAAATAAAAGGAAACGAAGAAGGTGTTGGACACTCATCATGAGAACGTATCCTTAAAAAGTACTTAGAATTTTTTTTAATAATATAAAGATCGACTACTTGAACATCATTCTTATTTACTACTCTAAAAGATTTTTTAAATCGGCAAGACTGCTCACTTCGCAAATCTTGCCGATTTAACTTTAATTTATAAACACGCTTCGTGCCTGTAAGAAGGGGACCTAAAATCCGACCTTCTTCAGAGTAATCCCAAGACTCACCGCTTTCATTAAGAAAAACAAACTTAACAAATCCATTCGCTGAAACCAGAGTTAACAAACAAAACAAGAAAGATAACAAAAATAATTTTTTCATAAAAACCCACTTAAACAAATAAAAACTTACATTAAAAAGATGCTGTATTCTAACCAACTAAAATTAATATCTCAAGCTTTATTTAGAGAAAAAAAGAAACTATAACAGTCTCAAAGAAGAAATAAAAAGTTGCACCCAAAGCAAGAAATGGACCAAATGGAATCTGTGTAGTTTTACCCTGCCTAGTTAAAATAAGATAAAAAGCAGTAAGCATAAGACCTAGAACAGAGCCTAATAGTAAAGAGAACCATGCGCCCAATGGACCCAAAAAAGCACCAATCATAGCAAGCAGCTCCATATCACCAACACCGAGGCCCTCTTTTTTTGCAAAATATTTAAATAACTTAGCAGTGAGCCATAAAACACCGTAACCTATAACTGCACCCAAAAAGCTTTCTAATAAACTTATTTTTATAAAATTAAAATAAGCAAACACAAGCCCTACAGGCACCAGCCAGATACTAAAAACTTGTGGGATAACCAAAGCTTGTAGATCTGTTCGTGTTGCAACAATTAAAGCTGAAAAAAATATAAAATAAGAAATGAAATAAAAAATATTTTGAGAATCAAAAGTTTTATAAAAAAGAGCAGTCATAACAATCGCCGTTAAACCCTCTATTAAAGGGTATAAAAACGATATCTTTTCTTTGCAATGCCTACACTTTGTTTTTAAAATAATCCAAGAAATTATCGGGATATTATCATACCAATTAATAAGTTTCTTACATTTAGGACAAACAGATCTTTTGATAAAAAATGATAAATCTGAAATTGATCTGTAAGCAACAACGTTTAAAAACGATCCCCAACATAAAAATATTAATATTAAGAATATAGTAAATAGCATAAGCATAATTTCTATTTAAAGTAATCAATCTTCATGGCAGCTCTAACTTCTTTCATGGTCTTTGCAGCAATCTCACGTGTAACCTCAGAGCCCTCTTTTAGCATCTGCATAACAGCTACCGGATCTTTTGCAAATTCTTCTCTACGAGACCTTATAGGCTCAAGAATATTTTGCAAAACTTCATTCAAATACTTTTTAACTTTAACATCACCTAACCCACCACGCATATAATGCTCTTTTAATTCTTTTACGTACTCTTTGTTAGTATCAAAGACATCAAGATATGTAAAAACCATATTGCCTTCAACCTTACCAGGGTCTTGCACTCTCAAGTGATCAGGATCAGTAAACATACTCATTATTTTTTTAAAAACCACATCTGCACTATCAGATAGGTAGATCGCATTACCTAAAGACTTGCTCATCTTTGCTTTGCCATCAATGCCAGCAAGACGTGCCATTTTAGAGTCCGGCAATACTGCTTTAGGCTCAACTAGAACGTCACCATATAATCTATTGAATTTACGTACTATCTCTACAGTCTGTTCTATTACAGGAACTTGATCTTGCCCCACTGGAACAATTTCAGCTTTTACACAAGTTATATCTGCAGCCTGACTAACAGGATAAGTTAAAAATCCTGCAGGAATACTTTGTCCAAAATCTTTTTGTTTTATTTCATCTTTAACTGTAGGATTTCTTTCTAATCGACCAACAGTTACTAAGTTAAGATAAAAAACTGTTAACTCTGCTATTTCAGGAATTAAAGACTGAATAAAAATTGTTGAAATTTTTGGATCAATCCCAACAGATAAATAATCTAACGCAACCTGTAAAACATTGTCTCTTACTTTTTCAGGATGCTCGTAATTATCGGTTAAGGCTTGAGCATCCGCGATCATCACAAACTGCTTACATTCATGCTGAAGCTTTACTCTATTTTGTAATGAGCCAACATAATGACCAATATGCAACGGTCCACTTGGTCTATCTCCAGTTAATATAATTTTTTTATTTTCAGCCACTCTTCTTCCTTGAATTTATAAACCGGCTTTTACTAAATCATGAATATGAATTAAGCCGGCAACTTTTTTATTTTTATCAAGAACCACTAAACTAGTAATATTAAATTCTTCCATTATTTGCAAAGCTGAGTAAGCAAGCAAATCTTTTTCTATAAATTTAGGATTACCGATCATAATATCTCTGGCTTTTTGATCAAAAACCATTGGACCCAATTCACATGCTCGCCTTAAATCACCATCGGTAACAATACCTAAAACTTTACCATCTTCAACAACAATGGCTATTCCCATTTTTTTGCTGGTAATAGCAAACAAAAGATCCTGAAAATTTGTATTAGGTTCAACCAAAGGTAAATTAATACCTTTGTGCATCAAAGAATCAACTTTTAATAATAATCGTTTACCCAAAGCTCCTGCTGGATGAATTTTTGCAAAATCACATTCTGCAAAGCCTTGCATTTGACTACAAACAACAGCCAATGCATCGCCAAATGCCATGCATAAAGTTGAACTGCTTGTCGGAGCAAGATTTAGAGTACATGCCTCTTTTTTGAATGGAAGCTTAACAGTTAAGTCAACCAGAAAACTCAGTTTGCCATTCGCGCAACAAATTAAACTTGTAAAATTACCTTGTGATTTTAAAACAGGAATTATCTGTTCAAATTCTCTTCCTGTTCCGCTCTTTGAGATCGCAATAATGATATCATCAGATTTAACCATTCCCAAGTCACCATGCAAAGCTTCACCTGGATGTAAAAACAAAGCAGGGATTTTTAGACCTGAAAAAGTTGCTACTAGTTTTTTGCTTACATGGCCAGATTTGCCCATTCCTGAGAATATTACTCTGCCTTTTGTTTGCAGAATTTTTTCTACCAGAACTGTGGCACTATCAGGAAAATTTTGGATTAAATAATTGATTGCTTGAGACTCTTGATCAAGAACTTGGATTAGTTGATTAGAGATAGATAAATTTTCTTTTGTTCTAATACCTGTCTGTAACATTTAAGATACAAACCCCTATATTTATATCTAATCTTCTTCAGTTTCGTCAATAGGAGCCTGTCCAGACTCTCGCTCGGCAACTTTATCCAAAAGATTCATAATTTTACGTTCTTTTTCTTTATCTTCATCATATACAAATCTTAGGTCTGGAACATACCTGCCAGATATAGCCTGACCTAAAGCTTTACGAAGAGATGGTCTGTAAAGTTTTAGAATTTCTAAAGCTTCACCAAAATCACTTTTATCCGTATATGTAGAAAAATAAACGTAACAAGTACTGTAGTTCTTGGCTAATTCTACTTTTGTAATAAAAACCTTCAACAGCGCAGGTTCGTCCGGAACAAGACTTTGAATTATGGATGATATTTCTCGTAGAAAAAGAGAAGTTTTTTGCTCTCTTTTTCTACTGACACTTTTATCTAATAAAGATTTCATTAATTAAATTCGAGTTTCTTTATAAAAAGATTATTTAAGATAACTTTCCATGCTCTTGAGATAATTGTTTTTTATCGCACGCATGAGTCTTTTACGTCTTTTTTGTGTTTGTGGTTCATGATAGACAAGTCTCTTCATATCTCTAACAACGCCCTCGCGCTCAATCTTTTTTTTGAGCTGCTTGAGACTTCTTTCTATATTATCACCAACATGAACTTCTACGTTAAAAACTTTTGTCATGTTAAAAAACACCGCCTTTAGGGGTTAAAAGATCAAAAAATTTTACAAAAACACTTTTTTCAAGTTTATATAGTCCATTATAAACTATTTTAAGATTATTTGAAGGGGAGATATTTTGAGCAAGGGCATACACCCTGTTCTTCTAGAACACCAAGCTCATTGTTCCCATCACAGTTGTTGTCCTATAGACATACACACCACTTATATGAGCCTGGAAAGACAAGCCCAGCTGAAGGCCAGGACAAACCTTATACTCTATGCCACCCTGAATAATGTTAGACTTCCAACGAGAATACTCTTGCAAAGTCTCCGGTCCTTTACCATTAATAAAGGCAGTCTTGCGAGTCTCGTTCGATTCTAAAAGAGTAATAGAGTCTCTATTGTGCTGTATATAAATGTATTCTAGTGATGCAGAGAAATTCTTTATAAATTCATGAGCTTTTAATGATAGGTTTGCATACCAAACAGGCCCAGGCTTTCTTCTTAACTTGGTCATCCAAGGATATATCCCTGCTTGATAGATGCTTGATGGCATACGATACTCGCTATACTCTTTGGAGCCATAAAAAACTGCACCACCACCAAGGCTTAATTGAAAGTTTTGATTGAAATCCATATCAAAGGCACCTTCTAGGGTATAACCAACGTAACCATCATTTCCTGATGGAATTGAGAATGCTTGGTGGATATCTTGTTTGTTGCCACTTGGGGCCCAGACGCCAAAGGAGAGATATGGAGCAAAGGTTACTGCGACGTCGCCGTCGTCATCCTTTGCATCAAAGGGGAAGCACCAATGAAGATCTATGTGGGTGTCTTCAAAGGTTGTTTCACGATATACATCAGTTTTAAAATCTAATTCATGAGTTGTTATAGGTTTATCATCAACTGTATTCACTGAAGGTATATCTCCGAAAACATACTGTCTAGGAAGTTCATCCATCAAATATCTTTTAATTAAAGTTTTATCGGCAGCATGGGCAGTCGTATTGCTATCTGTCTTATCTATAAAACTTGGTTCTTGTCTAATATCTACAACACCAGTTTTTGCACTCAAGCCAAAGCCCCAACCGAAGTCAAAGGCAAAACGCATACGCAAACCCGTTTTTTCATATTCAATTGGAACAGAATAGTGACCTAAATTTATTTCACTCGGATCATAATCAGCTTCATATGCATAAGCCCTAGTCAGCATTGCCTCTTCGGTTCCAACTGTAACCTTGATATCATTATCTACAGTTGTCCCAAAGACTTTTTCCCATTTAATTTTCTCGTCACCATCAAAAAATGGATTCGGGACCGTTGCAGTAGCACCCAAACCATCCAAAACTCTTCGAGCCAAACTTAGATAAGGGTAATTAATTTGAGTATCACTTGTTGGTTTACCCATACCTTCAGTAACACTATCAGTATCATTAAAAGTAAACTTTTTGTCTGTTGGCGCAGCCTCATACCCATACATTGTGCCAAGCATGTTCCATCTACCGAACATGTCGCCTTCAGGCACTTGCTTGCCATCTTTATCTCGACCACCTTTTGTATGCTGATAAAATGGTGACACATTAAAAGTAAAACCAAAGCCTCTTTTAGGCTTATAATATTTATCAGTTCCATAAATATTATAAAATGCCATAGGATCATATCGGTTATTTAATGGTGTTGGATAAACAGAACTTGTAAAAAAAAGAAACAGGAAGAATAAAATAAATTTATTTAAATAGATACTCAACTTCATTTGCTACCCTTTATATTTGCACCGGGGCATCCGCCCTGTGCTACTTGAGATGGCCCGCTTCCGCGGGCATAAACATAAATATGCTTTCCCATAATTTTTTATACTACGTTATAAAATGCCTGCGGAAGCAGGCCATCATTTGTTAGTGCAGGGCAGATGCCCCCAGCACTAAATTAATAGTCTTACAAATTAATGTTTATAATATCTAGATCAGGCTTAAAAAACAATAGTCCCGATTTTTCGGGAATATTTTCTAAGAAAATACTTTTATTAATGCAAAGTAACTTATAACAAAACCACTAAGCAAGCCAAGCAATGTTATAATATTTCTTCCCGACTTCCATTCTGCTTTTTTAAATAATAAAGATGCTATCGATAAAATGTAAGAAAGCATTATCAAAAATACCGGAAATATCATTAAAGTATCTAGTTTTAAAGTAAAAGAAAATAATAAAACAAAGGCTGCAGTCGTTACAACAGCAAAATCACTGTTCCAAGCTTTAAGATCAAAAAAGTTATTAATATGATCTAGTTTAGTTCTTGCAACAACACTTTTAAATAATGCACCAACAGACCAGATCATAGAGTGCAAAGTACCAAGCATTGCAAAACATGCACCAATCAATACAGATATAGACAAAAATTTATGAGAACTAAAATATTTGGCTAAAACATTCGATAATGGTTCTTGCAAGCCACCAACAAAAAATTGTTTTGGAACAGAAAATAAAATTCCATAAATAAAAGCCATGTATAATAATCCAACAATACATATAGATAGCACAAATGCTAACGGTACGTTTTTCTTTGGATTCTTAACACTGGCGTAAAGAGAGACTATACTTTCAAACCCTAATAATGCAAATAAGATTACGGGAATTGCTTTAAATACTGATTGTATACCATGAGGCATAAATGGAACAGTTAGGCTAACATTAAAATTTAACCAGGTAAAAGCTGCTGTCACCAATAAGGGAACTACAACAAAACCAGCAATAAGATATTGACCCAAAGAAGAAATCTTTGTTCCTGCAAGGATAAGCAAAGTTAAAAGAAATAAAGTTATTACGCCCAAAATCTTTGGTGTAAAAATTGGTAAAAAGCTGTAAATCCAGATACCAAAGAAATCTACCATAAAGCCCATGGCAATCATAACACCAAAGAGATAACAAAAAGATGATATTAGACCTACAGTATGTCCAGCCCACTTTGATGGATATAAGTAACTCCATCCATCGCCAGGATAAACATCAGCAGCTCGTCCCAAAGATAAGCCTAAAAAGAGAATCATTAAAATACTAATTATACAGGTAAAAATACCAGCAGGACCAACTCTGTTAGCCAAAACTTCAGGCATTGCAAGAACACCTGCACCAATCATAGCATTCACACCAATAGAAACTGCAGCCCACAAACCTATTTTTGTGTTATTACTCATAAAAAACTCCTATATTATTCTAAACTTCTTTAAAACTTTATTAACAATGATTGTTAATGCACCATCACCCATAACATTACAAGCCGTACCAAAGCTATCTTGTAAAAGATATAACGCTGTAATAATACTGATCATGGCCGGGTTAAATCCTAAAATAGATTTTAAAATTGGAATCATAACAATAATGCCACCACCAGGAACGCCAGAAACGGCAAGCATAGTTAAACAAAAATAAAAAACAAAATTTAAAAATGTAAAAAAATCAGGAGAGGCACCCATAAAAATAGAAATTGTAACCAATGCAAAAATTGGAACAGTAACTGAGTCTCCTGCCAGATGAACATTAGCCAAAATAGGTACTGCCATATGTGGCAACTTGTCATCACCTGTATTTTTAGTAGCAGACTTTATAGTAACAGGGATTGTTGCAGTGCTAGACATAGAAGAAAATGCAGTCAAATAAGATGGGATAGCTACTTTTATAGCTTTTAAACATTTTTTTAAATCAAAACCTGAACCAATGAAATATATTATAAATAAATAACAGGCCTGTATCAGCAAGACTAATATAAAAGCTTTTCCATAAGAACCAAATAGGTTCAAGATATTGCCTTCGTGATACATCTTGAGTAAAAATCCTAATACATAGATAGGCAAGAATGGAATAAAATATCTATTCAAAATTATCTCTACAATACTCTTAAATCCCTTTATTGTTTTATCAATTACAGGAACAGAGAAGATAGAAAAAACTATACCTATTAACACAGAAGCTAAAATTACCTTATCTGGCGCTATAAGCTGAGGGAAAGAAAAATCAAACAATGGTGTTATAGTTTTTGACGCAATTAAAGAAGCAGAATTAACACCTTTTATAATGTACGCTAAAAAATAACGTCCGGTCAGAAAAGAGATTATGCTAGCACAAAAGTTAGAAGCTACTATAAAAAATAATAAAACCAATAAAACTATAGGAGCTCGTCTTTTGAACGACAATATGCCGCATGTAATAAACGCAAAGACCATGAACGGTAGAAATAATGCTAAAACCTCTTTAAAAAAGTAGCTAAAAGTATAAAAGAAACGTACTACATTATCGCTCAATAAGTGACCGAATAGAAAAACAAAGATTATTACAGAGATTAATTGCAGGGGCAACGAAGTTATTTTTTCTTTTAGCATGATTTCGCTTTCTAATTTTCAGATCAAAACACTGTATTTATCTTAATTTTATAGTACTAATTACGAATAATTTTGTACATAGCCATATTTTATTTATAAATTTTATTGACAAGAGCCACACAGTTTCTGTTAACATTAAATTACAGATAGAAAATATAGTATAGAAAAAAGGAGAAGGAGAAATTATGAAAGTAACAAGATTCGCGCTGCTTGCTCTTCTTGTTTTTAACGGTTCCAGTATAGCTAGAGCTATAACACCCGCTGAAGAAGTAAAACTGCTTAAAGACGTAATGAAACAAAAAGAAGAGGCATATCAAGCAAGTCTAAAATATTATCAAGCAAAACTTGGTAAAGGTGTGGAAATCACCGAAAAAGTTAAAATGGTAAAAGAGGAAGAAAAAATGAGCCCCGAAGCTCACAAAGCTTTAAGTGAATCACTAAAAGCACCATTCTTGGTTCTTTTATCCTCTTCACCCCTAACAAAGCCAGAAAAATTTAATGAACGTTATAGTGAAGTAAAAAAGGTTTTGGAAGAATACGGTAAAAAATATATAAAAATAAAAGAAGTAAAAATAGAAACAAAATCAACTCCAACTCCTCCACCAACTGAGGGCCCAACTCCTTCTAAAGAAGAGAAGGCAACGCCTGAAAAGAAAATCACAGAAGAAGTGGGCCCAACCCCAATGCCTGAAGTGCCAAAACCTCCAGAGATGACACCAACACCTGAGGCACCTAAAGCTCCGGAAATGACATCTCCTCCAATGCCTGAAGCACCTCCAATGCCGGAAATGGCACCTCCTCCAGCTCCAACAACACCAGAGTCTCCAGGAGCACCTGGTATGGGAACACCTCCAGAAAGTCCAACACCCCCTACAACTCCAGCTCCAAGTGGAATGCCTGGAACACCAACAACTCCTCCAAGTCCAACGCCTCCAGGAATGGGCGCAATGCCAACGCCCGCATAAATATTTAATTAAAGTTATTAACCTAAAAAAGGGCGTGATAATCACGCCCTTTTTTAATTTGTACAAATACCCTATAATAAGAATCAGTATTTATAATTATTTTAAAAAGAAAAAAAGATATGTATTGCCAATATTACCAAGCTAAAACAAATAGACCTAAAACCTGGTTTGTTATAGGTTTTTTTAAAGCCGAAGACAACTTTGCATTCATAAGAACCTTTGATACAAAAGAAAGTATCTTAGAATTCTTTGTTCCAAAAGAAAATGAAGTTAAATTTCATAAACTAATCGATTATCTTATGAAAAATAATTATATCTTAGACTTTAAACAGTTACCGAACAGACTGGGATAATCTAGCTTTAATTTTTTCAACTTCTAATATTTCAAATAGATCATGTATGCCAACACCTTGGAATTTACCTGTAAGCAAGTATCTAATTGTGCCAAAAACATCTCTTATTTTAAGCCCTTTTTCTTTTCCTTCAGTCTTCAAGCTGTCCAAGAAGAATTCGGTTTGGGATAAATTATCTAGATTTTTCTTAATTAGTTCAAAAATAATCTTGGTTTTGTCAGCTCCAATTTTATCTTGAATAGCTTTAATATCAATCTCTGGAGCATCAAAGTAAAAGCTTAATGCTGGGCCAACATCTTTTAAAGTTTTTAAATCTGTTTTAACTTTTTGTAACAAAAATTCTAACTTGTCTTGTGTAACGCTTTGACTTGCAGGAATTTGTTCATACAAAAATTCTGCAGCAAGCTCAAAAAGCTTTTCACTAGAAACTCTTTCAATCCATTTATGATTAAGCCAAGTAAGCTTTTCTATGTCATAACGGATAGCACCCGTAGAGTGAATATTATCAAAATCAAAACTCTTTGCTAATTCACCAAGAGACTGAATCTCTTGTTCAAAAGAACCACCAATAATAGCCAAATAATTACAAATAGCTTGCGGCAAGAAGCCTTCATGTTTTAAATCTTCTAAGCTAAACCCAAAATCTCGCTTAGAAAGCTTTTTTCCCTCAGCGCTACAAAGCATTGGCAAGTGCCAAAAAGTTGGCATATGTACAGCAAATGCATCAAATAGCGCTGCCTGCATAGCAGTATTAGAAAGATGGTCTTCACCTCTTATAACATTAGTAATTTGCATCAACCAATCATCAACAAAGTTTGCAAACATAAAAGTAAAGCTGCCATCATGCCTAGTTAAAGCAAAGTCTGAAAAATTCTTCATCTCAAAACGGGTTTTGCCTCTTGCCATACAATTGACATCAAAAACCTGTTCCTGGTTTATTTTAAAACGCCAAAGAAATGGTAAACCTACAGCTATTTTTTGTTTTATCATATCATCAGATAAATCTAAACATGTACGATCATAACGCGGCGGTTGACCAGCAGCCACCTGTTTTTCACGCATATTATCTAGTCGCTCTTTCGTACAAAAGCATCTATAAACTTTTTTAGGTTCTATCAACTGATCCAACTGTTTTTTATATATTTCTGTTCGCTCAGATTGATAGTATGGCTCGAATTCTCCACCAATAATAGGACCCTCTGTATATTTTAAGCCCAACCATTTAAGGTCTTGTAATATCTGAAAACCAGCTTCACTTAAATTTCTAAATTTATCTGTGTCTTCTATGCGCAAAACAAAAGAACCTTTTTTTTGATGTGCAAAAAGATAATTCATTAAAGCAACCCGAATGTTGCCTAAATGCATAAATCCTGTTGGTGATGGCGCAAAACGAACTCTAACTTTATTTGACATATTTAACACCCTTATTTAAAGTACACTCACTATATAATAGAATTTTATTATACAAAATACAAAAAGGGAAAACTAATGGCAAATAACTATAAAACCATGTTAGAACTTATCGGCAACACCCCCTTGGCCAAATTAGAACTAGGAACAACACCAACCTTATTAGCAAAACTTGAATTTTTAAACCCTGGCGGGAGCGTTAAAGATAGATCAGCCCTTTTCATGGTACAACAGGCAGAAAAAGATGGTTTATTAAAGCCAGGAGGCACAATAGTAGAAGCATCTTCAGGCAACCAAGGAATTGCACTTGCAATGATCGGCGCAATTAAAGGTTACAAAGTAATTATAACAGTACCAGATAGAACAAGCAGAGAAAAAGTTGATGTTTTACGTGCCTACGGCGCAACGGTTTATGTTTGTCCTAATACGGACACGTTAGAAGAATCGAACGGATACCATGCAGTAGCAGAACGATTACATGAACAAATTCCTGGCTCATTCATGCCAAATCAATATTTTAATAAAGCAAATCCATTAGCACATTACACAACAACAGGAAAAGAGATTTGGGAACAAACTAACGGCACAGTTACCCATGTTATAGTAGGAGCTGGAAGCTGTGGAACAATCTCAGGTGTTGGTCGATACTTAAAAGAAAAAAATACTGATATAAAAGTTATTGGTGTTGATGCCGCAACATCTGTATATTCTAGCAAAGAACCTAAAGCCTATAATACTGAAGGCATCGGTATTGACGTTATTAGTGATACTTTTGATCCATCAGTTGTAGATGAAATTATACCTATTAATGACGATGATTCTTTTGCCATGACAAGAACTCTTGCATCTCAAGGATTCCTGGTAGGCCTTAGCAGCGGGGCTATTATGAAGATAGCACTTGAATATTGCAAAAATTTAAAACAAACTGACACTGTCGTCGTTATTTTTGGTGATTCGGGAAGGGCTTATTTAAGTAAGGTTTTTGCGGAACAAGATGATTGTGAAAAAAAAGATAACGGCATAACAATTTTTAACAAGAGTCGTAATAATAATGCTAGAAAACTTCTTTAAGTATCAGTCGCTAGGTAACGATTTTATAATCTTTGATCTCTTTAAAAAGCCAAACTTTTATGTACAACAAGCACTCGATAAAATTGATTTACAGAATTTCACAAGAAAACTATGTAAAAGAAATTTTGGAATTGGGGCCGATGGTGTTTTAATTTTAAAAACTAATCAAGAGCATAGGCTTCCAGAAGTTCTTGTCTTTAACTCTGACGGTAGCCACGGACAGGTCTGTTTAAATGGCCTACGGTGTATTGCAAATTTTTTATACACAAATTATAAATTACCACAAAACTTTAATATCAAGATGTCAAACAAAATAGTAGCCTGCAGCATTGAAGGTTCTGAACCTTTTAGTATTACAAGCAGAATAGAACCAGCAAACTACATAAAAGAACATAGTATTAAAATAGATAATAAAAATTTTACTGGTCATATTATTGACATTGGCAACCCGCATTTTGTTATCACAGAGAAGATAGATTCTGATTGGCTTTCTAAAAATGGACAAAAAATAGAAACTCACAAAGAATTTGCAAACAAAACCAATGTAGAATTTATTTGGCCAGAAGATGATTCTCAAGAATTTAATATGCTAGTCTATGAACGCGGCTGTGGAATAACTCTTGCTTGCAGCTCTGGAGCCACCGCTGCAATTTGGACTCTTTTTAAATTAAACAAAATAAAAAAAGAAGAAAAAATTAAGATTAATATGCCCGGCGGACAAATTACAGGCTGGCTTGATAATGATAGTAATATTTTATTGCAGGCACAAAGTCATTTTGTTTTCAAGGGCGAAATTAATTTTTGACCCAGGGAGTTTTTATGCAAAATAACTGGCTTTCAATAATACCACCAGTAATAGTCCTACTTTTGGCATTCACAACAAGACGAGTAATTTTATCTTTACTATCCGGCATCATATCAGCAGCATTAATTCTAAACAACTTTGCACTATACAAAACATTAAAAACTGTTATTAGCAAAATATGGGCAACATCAGAACTAGGTTCTTTGCAATCTTTTGATGCGTTTAAGAATAACTGGAGTCTTTTTATATGTCTGTTCTTATTAATGTTAGGTATGGTCATAGTCTTAGTTAATCATTCTGGTGGCGCATACGCGTATGGTAACTATATAAAGAAGAAACTAAAAAACCAAAAAGCAGTACAAACTTCATCCCTTACTCTTTCTTTATTATTCTTTATAGATGATCATTTTAGCGCATTAACTGTTGGATCTGTTATGCACTCATTAACAGATCGATTTAATATCCCACGTGCAAAAATTGCATTTTTAGTAGATTCAATGGCAGCCCCGCTATGCATACTTGCCCCAATTTCAAGCTGGGCAGCTTATATTATCATGCAACTTAAAAAATCTGGTGTTTCAAGCATCACACAACAAGGAACATATATTCTTGCTGATCCATTTTCTGTATACCTAAAAACTATCCCATTTATTTTTTATTCTATTATCATGATAGCTTCAGTCTGGTTTTTAGTTAGACGCAATCTATCCGTAGGCCTTATGCACAAGCATGAAGCAATTGCTAACGAAACAGGCAATCTGTTTGCAGGCAAAACTCCTACAAACAGAACCACAAAAGAATTAAATGATAAAAACAAATCAAAAGCTAACATGATAGATTTTCTTTTACCTATTATTACACTAATAACATCTATAGTTGTTAGCATTCTTTATACAGGTGATTTTTTTATTTTTGGTGGCACTAATGGATTTATCCAAGCTTTTGCCAATTCAAAAACAGCAACGGCATTATTTATGGGTGGCTCTATTACTTTGTGTACGACGATTATACTTTTTATGATTAAAAAGAAATTATATTTAAAAGATATTTATCCAATAATCAAAGAGAGTTTTAGCTTAATGGGAGATTGTATAATTGTTTTAGTTTTAGCTTGGACCTTTAGCGATCTATTACAAAACGATCTTTTAACTGGCCAATATCTTGCAAGCTTTTTAATTGGACACCTGAACATAATAATCTTACCATTATTATTCTTTATAATCACGGCTATTACGTCTTCTGGCATGGGTTCTGCTTGGGGAAGTATGGCTGTTATTATCCCTATTGCAATCCCAATGCTAACTTCTTTTTTAAACTTAAAACTTCCAGTCAATCCCCAAGATATACTTATCTTATACCCCACACTTGGAGCTATTCTCTCTGGCGCTGTTTCTGGCAACCATACTTCACCTATATCTGATACAACTATTATGTCTGTTGCTAGCACTGGTTGTTATCACATGGATCATGTACGCACACAACACACTTACAGCATTCCTGTATTATTTTTTACCGGCCTGTCTTTTTTAATCTCCGGAATTTTAATTTCTTATAAATTCGATATAATAAGCACAATCTTGATATCGTTATTTACTGGTATTATTGGAAACTTTATTTACCTTAAAGTTAGAAATAAAAATTAATAAGAAGGAGCTTTATGCGATTTAAACTAAAGCTATTTTGTTGTTTATTATCTCATCTTTTTATTTGTTCACTAACTCAAAACCTGTTCGCCCAGAGAACCCGAGGACAAATTCGTGTACTTCGTGAATATGTGTGGGAAAAAAACAAGGATAAAGTTATTGAACTCACAACCGATAGCCCTCTAGAGTTACGCCTAATATGCTCTAAATGGGATCTATCCGCCTGCTTTGACCATGAAATATTAACATGGCTGGTTAGTATAGGAATAGATATTAATACTATAATAGATGATGATAAAAATACCCTACTACATGAAGCTGCTTATAGAGGGCTTGCTACAGAAATGGCGTTTTTAGTAAGAATCGGAGCTGATAGGTCCCTTGTAAACGATCAAGGCAAAACACCTATAGATATAATCTATAACAGATAAATAACCAATAATTTAATCTTCGAATTTTACCCATGTCCCTAAGACAACGACAAACACCGACGGACAATTGTTATCACATGGATCATGTACGCACGCAACATACTTATAGTATTCCTGGAAACTTTATTTATTTAAAAGTCAGAAACAAAAACTA
>Ga0075121_1000345_pt1 | contig 32507 bp, 26 predicted proteins | sample AntAceMetag02UKG_FD_69793 | JGI IMG/M metagenome (GOLD analysis project Ga0075121, IMG submission 69793) | Saline lake microbial communities from Ace Lake, Antarctica - Antarctic Ace Lake Metagenome 02UKG | ecosystem: Environmental > Aquatic > Non-marine Saline and Alkaline > Saline | place... | reverse complement strand
TCCATCGGATCTCCGCCGTCTGCGATGACTTTATTGGCGATCTCAAGTACTTTCTCTTTGTTCTGGGCAACAAGTTGTTCTGTTGCCTCAGCAATGATGTCTTTATCGATCATGAAATTGTCTCCTTTTTACATTTGAGTCAATTTCAAAACGCCCCCTTTCGAAGTCTGCGTTTATCTGCCCAATCTCTGCGTTAGGCTCAAATTCTAATCCTCGAAATACTCAATGTATTCCTTCGGTTAAAATTTTCGCTTTTCTTGACCTTGGACGAAATTGAATATTTTGAAACTGACTCAGTTTGAATATAATGAGTTTCTTATACCGGACAGGCCCGGCCCCGAGCCTTCGGAACCGGACTGAACCAGTTTAGACGTTTTTTAAACTGACGCTCTCTGCTTGAACCGGTTAACGCAATTGATCTCGATGTCAAGAGCCGCTGCAATGCTGCACTGTCGATTCGTGAATCCGGTTTAAATTGTTGGCCGGCACGACTTTTAATTTTATTTTGAAGGATATATGCTTATTATTACTTTATGTTACACTATCTTTTCTGATATATCTGTTCGGCATTATCGTTGTCAAGAAAAAAATGTGATTCAGAAAAAAATATTTAATGTGCGCATATAGTTTTTGGATAGTAGCCTGCCATAGAAAGCATCAATCCTTTCACGACCAAAAAAATCCAGGAAAGAACCACTTGCTTGCTTGACAAAGTTTTCTAATGAATATAGATACAGATATATCAGTCGGGAGTAATAAAAATGCAAAATAACGGTACATTACGAGAAAAAGTTTATAAATATTTGCGCCGGGAGTTGGCACAAGGCGATTTGAGGTCCGAATTTTATATCGACCAGAACAAAATCTGTGAGTATCTGAAAATCAGCCGTGCGCCTTTACGTGATGCCCTGATTCAACTGGAAACCGAGCGGTTCGTCCAAATCTTGCCGAGGCGCGGTGTGCGGATTAACAAACTATCCCTGAAGGATGTTATGAATTCCTATGGAATTCTTGCCACCATTGAGTCCTCCGTGGTGGCAACCGAGTTTCACAAGTTCAAACCGCACCACATCAAACGCATGGAGGATTTCAACCAAAATCTATATGAAATGCTGGATTCGAGCCGACTGGAGGAGTACTATCATTTAAATTTGAAGTTTCATGATATTTTCCTCTCACTGTCTGACAACCCGCTTGTCAGAGAAATTGTCTATCCATTGAAGCAGAGGCTCTACGATTTTCCCCGCATGAGATACGACAGGGAGTGGGAACTGATTAACCTTTCCGAACATCAGCGATTCATCGAATCCGTAAAAGCAAATAACCGGGATGCCGCTGTAGCCGTGATTCGCTATGAACATTGGGATTTTAATTTACACAAGGAAAAGATCATCATGCAGTACGGATTTAAGTAGTCTTCAGTCAGAAATGATTTTTTTGCCCAATCTCATCGTTTAGAAAAAAAATAATACGGTTATCTATAAAGCGCAAGTTCTCTATTTAAAACGGCCTGCGGATATTCGGTTTGAAGCCGGCCAAAACTCGCCCCTGAGGCTCCATAGGAACCGTCGCTGCCAAGTATTGAAATAAAGTCCTGCAATAAAAATGGGTTATGCAAAAGTACCTGAGCATCAGAACGGCGGTTCCAACGGTGCCTAAGGTGCTCAAACAGTTGCCCGGCTTCAAACCGAACATCCGCAGACCTCGATTTATAAAGGAACCATGGCACCGAGTTACATAGCCTGGCGCATTTCGTTTATGATGACCGGATTGGTCAATTCAAATGCCGGGATTTTCAACTTGCCGGCAAGATATTTTTCGCATCTTCGATTCTCACATCCAGGGTTATCTGCACGCGTGCAACCAGATCACCGGTTGCCTGCATTCCGTTCATTCCCGAAGTATGCGCAGGGTAATTGCCATGATAAAGGGATTACCTACATCCACTTCTAAATTGCCCGGGTAGACCACCTATTCCTACCAACGTTCTATTGGACCAGCAACACGGAGCAGGGTGCATCGTGAATCACATAGTTGCTGACGCTGCCGAGAAAGCGCTCAGCGAATTTACTCCGGCGGGTGCGGCCAACGACAAGGAGGTCCGCTCTCCAGTTTTTTGCCAATTCGCAGATATTGGGACCCGGCATCCCTTCCTCAACCAGGGTTTCGGCTCTAATTTGCTTGGCTTCAGCCTGTTTGGCAAGCGTATTCACCCAGGACTTTGCGTGAATAATTTCCGCGTCCACAAGCCTTCTGCGAATCTTGATGGCTTCAGAATCATCCAATTTTGTCGGCGCTGTTCCAACTCGGTTCTCGAGATCAGCCGGTGTATACTGCTTGAGACAGCAGAAAATCATTAATTCTGCGGTTTCTTTTTGCGCCATATCCAGTGCATGATCAAAAACCACCTGTGAATGTTGAAAACGATCCACGGCAACCAGGATTTTTTTATATCCCATATTCGTTGTCCTTTCTCGAATAAATTTATTCTTCTATAGCAATTGTAAGAAATGATGCATTTACAGCATTTTTTTTAATTGCTGCTCGCTTTCTCCTACAGGCATGTCCAACTGCCGGGCGATGGATTTAGTCGCATTCCCAGGGTAAGAATACCGGCGATAATTGCCAATATTATTGAACCGATTGAAAGGATCGGAAATTTGTATTTAAAACTCCTTTGACCACCCTTCTTTATGGATTTTTAATCGAAATATTCAATTGAGCAATCCTTTCTATTAATTCCGGAAGGCTCTGATTTTTAAGGAATATGCTCAATTAAAGTACAAGTTTCGTATCCGCGGTTATCTCTTCCCGCAGTTTTAAAAATTTTATGTCAATATGATCCCGGGGGCGCGGTAAATCAACCGTATAGATATTTTTAATCCGGCCGGGCAGCTTTCCTTCCATGGTAACAATCCGATCAGCCAGGAAGACGGCTTCTTCAATATTACTGGTGACGAACAAAATCGTTCTTTTTTCAGTCTGCCAGATTCGTTCGGTCTCTTTTTCCATAAATATTCGGGTCTGGGCATCAAGCTGACCAAAGGGTTCATCCAGGAGCATTATTTCCGGGTTGTTAGCATAAGCCCTTGCAATACCGACCCTTTGTTTCATTCCACCGCTTAATTGATGCGGAAAATGTTTTTCAAAGCCCTGCAGGCCGACCAGGTCTATATAGTGCTGAGTCAGTTTCCTGCGCTCTTTTTTTTTCATGCCCTGCAGTTTCGGGCCCATCTCCACATTACCAAATACGGAGCGCCAGAAAAAAAGCATATAGGACTGAAATACGAGCCCGCGTTCAGGTCCGGGGCCTTCTATATCCTTTCCCTTAAAAAGCACGTGACCTTTTGTCGGCTGCATCAGACCGGCGATGGCTCTGAGAAGAGTGGTTTTACCGCATTGGCCCGGGCCTAGCAGTACCAGGAATTCGTTGTTTTTTACGTTGAAGGATATATCTTCCAGAACATGAATCTGTTGAGTCCCTTTCTGAATAAACGTTTTGCAAAGGTTATCACAAACAATGATGTTATCCTGATTTTTGTCGGTGGTCACAGCGGTTCTCCTTCAGATCAGTTGGATTATGCCGGCTCATTCCCTGCCGCCATCAATAATCGTTTTTTAAAATATGTCGTTTGGATGGTTTGTCCGGGGTTCTATTTTTATTTTTTCAATTCCATTCCATAAAATTTCAATTCCATGGAATCAGGCCTCATCGGCACTGCGTTTCCAGGGGCAGAGCAATTTTTCAATTCCATAAATCATTACGGTTGCCAGTGTGGCCACAATGGCAATCATGACCATGCCGCCCAACACCATTTCCGGTTTGGAAAGTTTCATGCCGCGTATGATGATCCAACCCAGTCCGGCACGGGCGCTGACCAGTTCAGCCGCCAGTACGCAGGTCCAGGAGATACTGAGCGAAATCTGGACGCCGGCAAAAAGGGCCGGCAGGGACGCTGGAAAGCTGACCTGAATAATTTCATGCCACCGGTTGCCGCCCAGCACGCGCACAACGTCATAAAGCTCTTCCTCTATTACCCGGACCCCGCTGTAAGCATTCAGAACACAAGGGACAAAAGAGCCAATCACAATAATAAAAATTTTGGAGGATTCGCCGATGCCGAACCACAAGATGGCAACCGAAATCCAGGCAAGGGGCGGCATGGGTTTGAACAGGTCAAAGAGCGGTTTTACAAAGGCATTGATATAGCGATTCAGCGCCATGAAGAGTCCCAGCGGTATTCCGAATACCGCTCCTATGGAAAATCCTATAAAAACGCGCCGGGTACTGGCCCATATATGGCCCAGCAGGTTTTTACCGGCCAGTTTTACGGTCATTAAACGGGTCATTTCCTGTAAGGTGTCCATGGGCGTTGCCAGAGATTTCCCCAGAAGCTGGGCCGCTGCGACATAGTGCCATATGGCCAGAAAACCTGCAAAAGAAACCACATAAAGAAAATATTCATTACTGATTACATTGATAAGGCTGAAATCTTTTTTTGCCTTTGTCTGGATTATAATTTCATTGGCGGTTGATGACGTATCGGTGCTCATTATATTACCTCCTGATTCTAGACATAAATCGTTTTTCCAGCATATCAACAATAACACCGATTATGGCTCCACCAAGTCCCACCGTTACCATTCCCAGGACAACCATGGAGGGCATGGCCAGACGGCGGCCCATGCTGATCAGATATCCGAGACCCTGATCTGCCGCCAGCAATTCAGCTCCGACCAGGTTGGTCCAGCAATAGGCCAGGGAGATCTGCAAAGCCCCGAAAACCATGGGCAGGGCCGAAGGCACACAAACCGTTTTAAAAATCTGCCAGTCAGAGGCCCCATAAGTGCGTGCCATCTGAATAAAAGTCGGGTTGGTCATATTTACCCCGACCCAGGCATTAATTGTAAAAGGTACGATGCCGGCAATCCAGATGATGAATATTTTACCGGTGATGCCGATGCCGAACCAGAAAATGCACAAAGGGATCCAGGCGATGGGCGGAATCGGACGAATCAGCTCGAATACAGGACGGGCAAGTCCGCGGGCGACCTTGTACCATCCCATTAAAAGACCTAGCGGCGTGCCCATGACAAAGGCCAGAATGTATGCGGTGACGGCCTCCTGGGCGCTTATCCAGGCATGAATACCAATGGTGCTGCCATCCGGATTCGGGTTGGATAGCTTGTCAATAAAGAGCTTTACCACCTCGTAGGGACTGGCCATCATTGTTGACGGCAGGATGCCGACATCGACGACAAATTCCCATACCGCAAAAAAAATTCCGATGCCTAAAAACGGCAATATTTTTAAAAGCAGGGGGTTTTGAGTTTTTATATTTTCGTATGCCATGCTTTGTTTCTCCTGATCAATAACCAATTTGGCAATGGATAAACCAGCCTTTGACGGCCCAATGTTTTTTTAAATGGAATAATTGTTTCTATGATTTTAATGGTTTACAGCGACACGTCCCTGCAGCGATATTTTGCCGGCACGGGATGCGTTCACACCCCCTGTCGGCAAAGGAACAATATTATTTGATCGGCGTTTTGACCATTTTCAGGTATTTGTCGGTAATCCATTTTCCATCTTTAATCTTGGCGAATTCCGCATCGGTCAAGCGACCGTTGGTATGCAGAAAGCCGGCAATCAGACGTTCCCATCGCTGAACATCGCTTTCTCCCTTGGACGCATCCATAATTTTCAGCTGGTCCGAATATTCAATGACCGGATGCATCTCAATATCTTTTTTGGCCTGGGCAAAGGTGTATTCCATACCGGCCCAATCCAGGTACATTTTTTGAAAAAGCTTGACGTTTTCATCGGTGGCGCCCTCGTCGGCGAGTTTTTTGATACCACGCATCATAACGCCTAAAAATTTGGCGACGATTTCGGGGTTTTTATCACAAAATTCCTTTCCGCCTATGAATGTGATCGGGAGTGCCCGGCCGCAAGTGTCTACATTGGCGACCTCTATCCAGCCGTTATCCACCGCATTGTAGCTGTACGGGGCCCACAGACAGGCAAAATCACCCACACCGGATTCAAACGCGGCCATGATTGAGGCCTGATCCATCTGTTTAACAACGACGTCACTGTCTTTGAGGCCAAAAACATTCAGGTAGGAACTCATTACGTAGTGGGCTGAAGAGACGGTTGTCACCAGGAAAACTTTCTTTTTTACCTGGTCGGCCTTTCCGTAAACATTCGGATGGCCGGCAACGGCGCCTTTGGTAGCGACTACCGGAGAGTCGGGGCGCGCAAAAACGGAGTTACAAAAGGATTCATTATTGCCGATGCCCAGCAGATAAGCACCGTAACGAAGGGCACCGAATACATGGGGAACGCCGCCGTGGAGGCCTACATCCCACTGTTTGGCCGGAAGGGCTTCCAGTTGCTGCATACCGCTTTCAAAATAGATAACATTAAAGTCCAGTCCGGCCTCCTTGTCCCATCCCACTTTATGTGCATACCAGGGGAAAAAGGTTTCATGTTCAGGCATAGCACAAATATTTAATTTAAAATCTTTGGCTGAAGCCGTGATATTAAAGCCGCAAAGCATAACCGTAACAAGCAATCCGCACATGAAAATTTTTATTAAACGTTGCATATTATTCTCCTCCTGAATCTTATCTGATGAAATTAATTTAATCCTGCTTTAAAAACTTCCAATTAAGCTTTTAAAGGATTATATTCAGCTACCAATAGGGCATCACCTCCTTTAGGGTTGTGAGCGCAATAAGACTGATTCCAATGCTACGAAGCATACGTCACCGCCCCAATATGATTGCCGGCATTACCACCCGACTACCACCATTTGATAAGCTCGGTGATATACTTTCTGATTTCAATGAATTTCGGATCCAACGGGTCTCTGGGACGCGGCAGATCCACCACAACCTTTTCTTTGATGGTAGTCGGCTTGGTGCTTAAGACAAAAACCCGTTCGGCCATGTAAACCGCCTCTTCAATGTTGTGGGTCACAAAAAGGATCGTGTTACCAAGGGTTTTCCATAGCCGAACCAGTTCATCTTCCAGGTAGAATCGCAGCTTCACATCCAGTTGGCCATAAGGCTCGTCCATAAGCAGCAGATCCGGATCAATCGAAAAAGCCCGGGCCACCGTTAACCGCTGGACCATGCTGGCCGAGATCTGATTGGGATAAAGGTCTGCCATATCGGCCAGACCCACCAGTTTGAGCATCTCTTCGACCTTTTTGTCTATTGCGTCCCGCGGGTATTTTTTAATTTCCATCCCATAGGCAATATTGTCGCGGACCGTTCGCCAGGGCAGGCTGGTGGGTTCTTGAAAGACAAACGATATGTTGTGTTTTTTAGGATCGGCAACCTCACCGTCGATATAAATATTGCCTTTTGTCGTGGTGTAAAGTTTGGTCAGACAATTTAAAAAAGTCGTTTTTCCGCATCCTGTGGGTCCGACAATGGCAATGAATTCACCTTCGGCGATATTAAAATTAATATCATCGAGTACCAGGAGATCTCCGAATTGCTTGGTCAGATTCTTAACTTCAATTTTATATTGCCGAGCGTCCTGTCCTTCCATAAAAGCTCCTATGTTATGCCATTTTTGAACGGGAACCGTTTTGTTTTTATTGTCCTAAAATTCGATAGGAGCGCCCAGCGCCCCTATCGAGCATTCTATTGATCTTTTTGTTGAGTCATTATGAATATTTTTAAAACGTGTCCGTTCATTAACGAGCCACACAACTCCGCTCTTTCGGTGGACTCTCTTCCTTCTTTGCCGGTTCGCCGGTTTTATCCTCACCACCTGTAAAATGGCCGGTAGGCGGTGTCACCCGAACGGTAGCGATCTTGTTCTGGGTAAAGAAATCAAGACCATCCTTACCCTGGGCCTTATCGGTTCCCAGATGCGAATCCTTGATACCGCCAAAGGGCAGGTAGGGATGAGGTGCGGAGATACCCACATTGACGCCGATCATACCCACATCGGCTTCGGCGATGAATGTTTCAGCGTAGTATTGATTCTGGGTGAAGATGCAGGCCCCGTTGCCGAATGGTTGCGCCCGGATAATTTCCAGGGCGTCATCCAGATCCTTGACTTTCATTACCGACACCACTGGTCCGAAAATTTCTTCCTTGGCAATTGTATGAGAAGGGGTAACACCCTCAAAAATTGTCGGTTCGATATAATAGCCGTTTTTGATTTTTTCCGGCATTTCCGGGTTTCGACCGTCCAGAACCAGGTTCGCACCTTCTTTTATGCCGATTTTAATGTAGTCTTCAACTTTCTTTTTGGCTTTGGCGGAAATGAGCGGCCCCATGTAAATATCAGGATCAAGGGCGTCGCCGGTTTTAATGGACTTGGCACCATCTATCATTTTTTTCAGGAACGAATCGTAAATTTCCGGCACCATGGCCACGATGGATCCGGCCAGGCATCTTTGCCCGGCGGAACCAAAGCAGGAATGGACAAAGTTTTCGATAAAAAGATCCGGCTGGGCATCTTCCATGACCAGAAGAATGTTTTTCGCGCCGCCCAGCAGCATACTGCGTTTTCCTCCCCGGCCACAGTGTTCGGCCATTATTTTGGCCGTGGGCGTTGAGCCCACCAGGCAGACCCCGGACATTTTCGGGTGCTCATACCAGCTCCCCGGAATGGTGCGATTGCCGTGTACAATGTTAATGACACCCGGCGGCAGACCGATATCCTGAAAGACATTTCCCATTTTTTGCATGAAATAGGGAGATTGAGTGGAAGGTTTGAAAATAAAAGTGTTTCCGGTGGCAATGGCATAGGGGACAAACCAGCCAAAAACCAGGGCCGGAAAATTAAATGGTGCCACACCACCGAAAACACCCAGCGGCTGGCGGATTACCCGGCCATTTATATTAGAGGAAATTTTTTCAAGAGTTTCCCCCTGTATCAGTGCGGGAATGCCGCAAGCCATCTCGAGGATTTCAACGACCCGTGTTACTTCTCCCCGTGCTTCACTGATATGTTTGGCTTGGTCGATGGCGATGGCCACGGCAATCTCCTCAGCCTGATCAATCATTGCCTGGCGCATATCGAAAATATATCGCATGCGTTTGGCGAGCGGAAGCTTACGCCAGCCATTATAGGCCGCGTATGAAGAGTCCACTGCCGCCAGCGAGGTTTCCTGAGATGACAGCGGGACCTCGCCGATAACTTCGCCGGTGGAAGGGTTATACAGCGGAACAAATTCCCCCCCGGTTTCATCTACCCACTGGCCGTCAATAAAATTTTTGATCCTGATAAAATCCGTCTTACCATTCATTCTCAGTCACTCCTTTGCAATAATTTGCCAATTAAAGGTTTAAATTTCCGGTAAATCTTGAGCCATTGAACGAATTATTCGCTTTTAAACATTTAATTCAATAGCAGCCTTGACCGCTGCAACGATCTGGTCCATCTGGTCTTTGGTGGCAACCAGGGCCGGTGCAAAATTCATAATCGTGTTCATTCCCGGCAGGCTTGAATTGGTTCTGCCGACCAGGACGCTCTGCGCTGCAACGTCGCCCATGATTTTGCCCATCTGCGCTTCGGTGATCGGCTCTTTGGTCTTTTTGTCCTTTACAAATTCAACGCCGCAGAAAAGTCCCTTGCCGCGCACATTGCCGACAATGGGGAAATCTTCAAGCGTCTTTAAGCCTTCCAGCAGGTACCGGCCGACAATCCGGCTGTTTTCAACCAGACCTTCATCTTCAATAATTCTGATATTTTCAAGGCCGGCGGCCATGGGTCCGGTACATCCGCCATAGGTACTGATGTCCCTGAAGTAGTTCAATCTTTTGCCGGGGGTATCCGTATCAAGGAACAGATCATAAATTTCGTCTTTGATGGCGGTTACCGACAGGGGTTCATAGCAACTGGCCATGCCCTTGGCCATGGTTACCATGTCGGGGTCGCAGTCATAGTGTTCATGGCCCCAGAATTTACCGGTTCGTCCGAATCCGCAGACCACCTCGTCCATGATCAGGTAGGCCCCGTATTTTCGGCAGATCTCCTGGAGGATCGGGTAATATTCCTTGACCGGGACCAGAATGCCGCCGCCGGCGGTAATCGGTTCCACAATGACGCCGCCCACGGTATCAGGGCCCTCTTTCAGGATTAGATCCTCGAGTGCGTGGGCACATTCGATGTTGCAGTCCGGGTATTGTTTGCCAAAGGGGCAGCGGTAGCAAAGCGCGGGGCCAAACCCTGCAAACCCCTCGGCCATGGGCCCGAAATGATACTTTCTTTCATTCTGACCGGTGGCGCTCAACGCACCGATGGTGGTTCCGTGATAATCCCTGTCCCGGTACAGAACCTTATATTTGCCCTTGCGGTCCCCATCGAATTTTGACGACTGACGGATAATTTTAAACGCTTTTTCATTGGCTTCCGAGCCTGAGTTGGAAAAAAATATTTTCCCGAGACCGGGCAGTTTTTCAGTTAATTTCTTGGCCAGTTTGATGCCGGGAATGGTGCCGACACCCCCGGCGTAATAGCCTATCTTATGGACCTGGGCAGATATGGCATCGGCCATGCTCTTGCGGCCGTGTCCGACGATTACCCCCCAGACACCGCCTGCCGTGGCATCGAGGTATTCTCTGCCCCTGATGTCTTTGACGATAAGACCGTTGCCTTCAACAATGATCATCTGTTCTTTATCTTTAAACACATTGTGGGGTTTCAGATGATGCCAGAGGCAGTCTCTGTCGGCGGCAATCATTTCATCGACATCGTAATCGAGCCAATTCATATTTTGGGCCATTTTTCAATCCTCCATTTTTTTTGCTACGCTAATTGGTTTGGTTATTGCGGTATCAAAGGAAATTAAGCTGTGTACTTTTTTTAAATTTATGACGCATCGGTTGTTGATTGGAATTGTTTTTACAGCTATCGGCTAAAGCCCGGTTGTGTTTCAATGAATACGGACAGGCATGATGGGGTAATAAAAACTGCGGTCGTTTTCAGCAAGTCTTTTGCCCGTATATTATCAACCGGTATTTGGTCAGCATATTAATTGATGCTGATATTATTAGTTTATGCTGATATATCATACATTCATCAATGTCAAGAAAAATTATTTTTGTGAATGCGATTTAATTAACAATGGTAATGGCGTTTTGTCCATAACTGATAAAATATGCGCTCATTGGGTCGCAAAATGTCACAACCTTCTATTATTAAAGTATAATATTGTGATAAATTGTTCGAACATGCTTCCTGTTATATGATCGATAGAACTATTTTTGAGTTTCCCCGAATCTCAAAAATGGGTATCAAAAAAAGAGATCGCACGGGCGCTGTGTATGGAAATTGAAGTTTTGAAAAGTAGCCTGGCCCCTAAATGCACTGAATACGATTTGACACTTTGATCTGCACCGCAATTACCTCATTTTTTAACTTTATCAATTAATTCAAGTTGATATACTCGCTGAAACCAAACGGAATAATTTTTTATCAAAAAATAATTCAAATTTTTATAAAAAAGGACTTGACAGTATGCTGAATATTTGATGTATCAGTTAAAATAAAAATCATGAACCTAAAATAGAGTTTGCCTATTCAAATCGGGGTGTTTATTCCTAGTTTGTTTTACCCAAAATTATTAATTTATTTGGAGGCCAAAACCGATGAGTGAAAAACATGTTCTGAAAGCAAGTCTGGTTGTCCCTCCCTGCCGGGCGGCCTGTCCGGCAGGCATTGATGTGCCGCGCTACATCAGGCGCATTAAAGAGGGAAAATTCGATGAGGCCCTGGCCGTCATCAGGGAACGGATACCGTTCCCATCCATTTGCGGGTACGCCTGCTTTGCGCCCTGTGAGACCGATTGTGCCAATAAACAATTCGGCAATCCCATCGCCATACGGGCTTTGAAGCGGTCTGCCGCTGAAGAGGGGGGACAACTCTGGCGCGAGAATTTGACCATTGCCACTCCCACCGGCAAAAAGGTGGCTGTTGTGGGTGCCGGACCCAGCGGATTGACGGCTGCTTACTATCTTGCAGTCCTTGGGCATCAGGTGACTGTGTTCGAAGTACTTGATCGGGCCGGTGGAATGATGCAGTCAGCGATTCCGGCTTATCGTCTGCCGCGTGAAAACCTGGATAGCGAAATCAATGATATCAAAGGTGTGGGTGTTGAAATCAAGACCGGGCAACAGGCGGCTGCGGCCCAGGCACTTCTTCAGGATGGATTTGATTCGGTTTATGTTGCCTGTGGATTGCAAAAGGGCGCTAAACTCGGCATTGACGGGGAAGATTTGGACGGCATGCTGGACGGTCTGGAATTCCTTAAAGCGATCAACAGAGGAGACGCAGTGACGACGGGTAATCGGGTCGCCGTTATCGGTGGCGGCAATACGGCTGTTGATGCCGCCCGCAGCGCCGTAAGACTGGGGGCCGATGATGTCAGCATTATTTATCGGCGTTCCTCGGCTGAGATGCCGGCCTTGAAGGAAGAGGTTGCCGCTGCGCTTGAAGAAGGTGTGAAGATCCAATACCTGACAATACCCACGGGCGCAGTTGCCAAAAACGGCGCACTGGAAGTGACGCTGGCCCGCATGGAACTGGGAAAGCCGGATGCCGGCGGGCGGCCGGTGCCGATTTTGGTGGACGGCAGTGAATTTGTGCAGGAATTTGATACGGTGATTGCCGCCATCGGCCAGGTGCTGACAGGGACCCGGGAGCTGGGGGTAGCACTGGATAAAAAGGGCAATGTGCAGGCTGACTTAGATACGCTGGCCACTGACACGGCCGGTGTGTATGCAGGCGGAGACCTTTTGACAGGCCCGGCTTCGATTATCGATGCCATTGCTCAGGGCCGCACGGCCGCACAATCCATCGATCGATATCTTGGTGGTACCGGGGTCATAGATCAACCCCTGACCGAACCGGAAGAAGAGGTGGTGCTGTCTGATTTCGAACCGGACAGGGCGGAATGTCAGATCATCGCATGTCTGCCCATAGACGAACGAAAAAGCGGGTTTGGTGCGGTTGAACTGGGGCTCACAGCAGATGCTGCGGTTCAGGAGGCATACCGCTGCCTGAATTGTGATGCCCGGCGCTTTGAGGTAAGCCTGTATGGCGATAACTGCAAGGACTGCAGTTACTGTGCCGAAGTGTGCGGGCTTGATGTTTTTGCCCCGGCTGAAAATTTTAATGCAAAAGGGTATCGACCCATGGAGGTTAAGCATCCGGAAAGATGTGTCGGGTGCAATTTGTGCTATTATGCCTGTCCGGATTTTGCCATTGATATTATTGAGGCGGCTTAATTTTTTTTGCGTTGACAGATTGATTTTTATTTTTTTAATTTAAATATTTAAGGGGGCGTTACATATGAAACGTTATCTGGAAACCGGAAATTTTGCCATTACACAAGGGGCGATAATGGCCGGCTGCCGGCTTTTCGCGGGGTATCCGATTACTCCGGCCACGGAGATTGCCGAAGCCATGTCCATTAATCTCCCGCTTGTCGACGGCTATTATGTCCAGACGGAAGATGAATGTGCAGCCATGCACCTGGCCATCGGCGGTGCGGTCGGCGGTCTGAAAACCATGACAGCAACATCAGGACCGGGATTTATCCTGTATGCGGATCCCTACGGCTGGGCCATCGGTTGTGAAATACCGATTGTGGTACTAAATTCGCAACGTGTCGGGCCGGTCAGCGGTATCACGGGGGCGCCGGGCCAGGGGGAATTTTATAATGCCCGCTATCCGACCCAGGGGGGCAATTATGAAACCATCGTGCTGGCGCCCAACAGCGCCCAGGAGGCCATGGCCTTGACCGTGGAAGCCTTTTATCTGTCCGAGCGCTTCAGGACACCGGTAACCGTCCTGGCGGATCAGTTGATTACCGACGGACTGGAAGATATCAGTGTGCCGGAGACGGATGAGGAAAAGGCTGCCATGGGGTTCCGGTTCATGGAACGTAAGGTAAATATGGGGCCGGATTTTTATCCGCCGACTGATGAAATCGATATCCCGCCGGTGGTTCTGGGGCGCGGCGCAAATGCCCTGTGCTCTGACTGGACACCCACCGAAGAGGGCTATGATATTGAGACGGTGGAGGCGCATCATAAGCACTCCTACCGGATGATTTACAAGATCAGGAACCACAAGGATGTGATCGAGCGTCATGAGGAATTGTATGTGGATGATGATCCCGACGTTATCGTGGTGGCTTACGGCAGTACCTCCCGGACCGCAAAAACGGCGGTCAAGAAAGCCAGGGCCAACGGCTTGAAGGTCGGGATGATCCGGCCGATTTCATTATGGCCGTTTCCCGATGAATTGTTTCATCGGAAAACCACCTACCTGTCTGTGGAATTCAACTACGACGGTCAGATGGTACGGGAAATTCAAAGAGCGGTGCCGGCAGGGAGCAAGGTTCATTTCTTCGGGCAATGCGGTGAACTGCCCAGTGTTGCCGACCTGGATGATGTTTTCGGGAAACTTCTGAACAATGAACCCCTGAAAAGAGAAGGGTGGGAAAGGGAGGTATGGTAAATATGGATAGACTAACGACGAAATTTTTAAGAGAGCGTAAAATACCGAGTACCGCCTGTTCAGGCTGCGGCCTGGGTCAGTCGCATAAGGCTGCCGTAAAGGCACTGGATGAACTTGGGTACGGTGTCGACGATGTTGTCTGGGGGACTTCCATCGGCTGCGCCGGACGTCAGACTTTTGCCACCTGGAAGGGTGATAACTTTGCCGGCACCCATGGCCGCGTGTATGCCATTGCAAGAGGGCTCAGGATTGCATTACCGCCGGAAAAGAAACTGGTTTTAACGGTGGGTGACGGGGATGCTTTCGGCATCGGTTTAAATCATCTCATGCATGCAGCTCGCAGCAATTGTGATATGACCGTGGTGGTGTGCGACAACCTGGGATACCAGTCCACCGGGGGCCAGTTCGGATGGACGACCCCCGATGGTGTTAAAACCGACAGCAGTCCCTATGGCATGTGGGAGCCCAACTGGATAAGCAAGGAGATGGACGTAATGAAAGTGCTTGAAGCGGCCGGGGCTACGTTTTTGGCCAGGCATCTCAGCATGGACGGCAGGATTCTTGTTGATTCGATTAAAAAAGCCATTAACAACAACGGATTCAGCCTTGTACACACTGTTTTCCCCTGTACAACCAATTTTGCCAAAAATGCACTGGGCTCCAGAAATGCCGTCAATATTTTTAATTGGATCAAAGCGCATGCAGCGCCTTTGGGTGAAGAAAAAGAAGATACCATCTGGCGAACCGGTATTTACCATGACGCCAGTAATTCCAGGCCTGAATTTGCAACGTCTCTTCGGGAAAAAACGGCCCAGATTCAAAGGAGGAACGAATGAAAGATCGCATTGAGATATTAGCCAGTGGGTTTGGCGGCCAGGGTGTGGTCAGGCTGGGCCAGATTGTCGGCGTTGCCGCTGTGAATCAGGGGTTGAGGGTCACCATGCTGAAAAGCCATGGGACCGAACAGCGGGGCGGCTATGTCCGGACCCAGCTTGTGCTTTCATCGGATGAAATCGACTCTCCGCTGGTGGAAAGCCCTGATTATTTTGTGGCCATGTCTTCGGCGGCTTACAAGCAGTTCGGGCCTTTGATGACTGAGGGGTTAATTCTGTACGATCCGGACATGGTGACCATAGACGAGGGTAAGCCGGTTGAGCAGATTTCGGTGCCGGCCCAGTCGACAGCGGTTGAAAAATTGGGGCGCCCCATCTATGCCAACACCGTTATGCTGGGCGCACTGACCGGTGCCACCGGCGGATTTATGGAAAAAGAGAATATGCTGGCCACCATGCTGAAGATTATTCCCAAGTTCAAGGAGGAGAATAAAAAGGCTTTTGAGCTGGGATACGCCATGACTAGTGGTTGAGGTTGGTTAGGCTGAAGGTTTTTAGGCAGAGTACCTTTTGGGGGGAACTATTTTCTTAAAATGATCAATAGCCTTTGAGATCCGGCCTTACGGAATTTTGATTTAAAGCGGGTAGCTGTCTGAACGCATAAGTACCCGTAAAATCGGAAACAGGTTTTCGGTATTTAAATAAGCTTGGTCAATGATTGACAGTTCAGGCGGCGTTTGTAAATTTTTTACAGGCTTGCTGTTTTCGCTTAACGCGTACTAATACGTTCAGACAGCTACCCGCTTTAAATCAAAACACCATAAGGCCTGTTGCCGGTTTGCAGCTTTTTCAAATCGATGTTATTATACTAAGACTGAGCGAAGCGAAAACCACAACTTTTCACTTTTCAGTATTCACTTTTCAATTTATAAGGAAAAAGCAATGTCGGATGATCATAAAATTATCAGTGAAATGGTGGCCAGGGCCCACGCCGCGCAGAAACAGATTGAGAATTATACCCAGGAGCAGATACGGGAACTTTGTTATGCCGTGGGATGGGAGGTCTACAAGGATGAGAATATTGTCGTTTGCGCCAGAACTGCCGTGGAGGAAAGCGGTATGGGCGTTTACGAGGATAAGCTGAAAAAGCATAAAAACAAGGTCATGGGGGTCTGCCGGGATGTTATGACGGCCAGGACGGTCGGGATCATTGAACGTGATGAGGCCCGGGGAATTACCAAATATGCCAAGCCGGTGGGCGTGGTCGGGGCTTTGTCACCGGTGACGAATCCCACGGCAACACCGGCCAGCAACGGCGTCAGTATCCTGGCGGGGCGCAATGCGGTTATTTTTGCGCCGCATCCCCGTGCCAAACGGGCCTGCAAGGTGGCCTGTGATTTCATGCGCGAGGGGCTTCGGAAGGTTGGTGCCCCCCTTGATTTGATTCAGTCCATTGAGCAGCCGAGCATCCCCGGCAGCCAGGAATTGATGCGCCAGGTTGATCTGGTGCTTGCTACCGGCGGTGCCGCCATGGTCAATGCGGCCTATTCCAGCGGGACCCCGGCCTATGGCGTCGGCGCCGGCAATCCGGTTATTATCGTAGCGGAAGATGCCGATATTGCAGATGCGGCCGAAAAAATTACCATCAGTAAAACTTTTGATAATGCGACATCGTGCAGTTCCGATACATCCCTTGTCATTCACGAGAGCGTGTACGATGAACTGGTGGCCCAATTAAAAAAGCAGGGGGGCTATCTGTGCAATGCCCGTGAGAAAGCCATGGTCGAGCAATGGATGTGGGTGGAAACCGGCAAGCCCGGTAAACGCGCATTGAATTTGAAGATTGTGGCGGTCTCGGCCATAAAGATTGCCCATGACGCCGGGTTTGATGTGCCGGATGATACCCGCATGCTGATGGTGGAGGGGGAAGAATTGGGCGTGGAACGTTTCAGCGGCGAAAAACTTTCGCCGGTACTGGCCCTGTGGAAGTATAAAGGGACAATCGATCAGGCTATCGCAACCGTGACAAAACTGCATGAGTATGCCGGTATGGGACATTCGTGCGGGCTTTACTCATCTAACCCGGAGTATATCGACAAGGTGGCGTTAAATCTGAAAGTCAGCAGGGTCATGGTCCGGCAGTCGCATGCGCCTTCGGCCGGCGGCAACCTGTGGAACGGCATGCCTTCCACCGTGACCCTGGGCTGCGGGACATGGGGGGGCAATATCACCAATGAAAATATTTACTGGAAACATTTTATCAATGTGACCTGGCTGTCGGAACCTATCAAGCCGGCCGTCGTCAATGAAAAGGATGTGTTCGGCACGATCTGGGAAAAGTATGGCCGCTGATTCAGTCTAAGACTTGCCGAATTTTGATGAACTCGTAAAAAGTACTTGAGATGGCTAAGTAGAAATCTTCATATACAAGGCATAGGGATTGTCAGGAACGAAGGCAACCATGTGGTATGTCGAGTCTCTGGAAAATCTTTATAACGCAGTAGATGGAGATTTTTTATGCCGCCATCAATTTTAAATGAACTCGTAAGAAGTCGGATTTAGACGGTTTCGTAAAAAGTTCAAATTCAAGGCGCGCAAATTTTGGTGTCATGAAGCGTACTTGTCGTACGTTGAATGATTGCGAAATGCAGCGCAACGCAGGAGTTGGGCTTTTTACGAGACTGTCAATTTTAAATGAAAGAGAGATTTAAATGGGGTCAGCTAACGGCATGGCAGAAAATAACGGCCCGCTGGATTTAAGATCATTGCGCAGCCAGATTTACGAGTATATCCGGGACGAGATTCAGTCCGGTCAGCTCATACCGGGCGCATTTATTAAAATGAGGGAGGTCAGTGAACATCTGGGGGTCAGCATCACCCCGCTCAGGGACGCCATTATTCAACTGGAATGTGAAGGGTTTGTCACGATTCTGCCGCGCCGGGGCATTTTGCTCAACAAAATGACCCTGGCGGAAATTAAAAATGTACTTGAAATTGTCGGGGCCCTGGAAAGTACTGTCATTGCGACTGTTTTTGACCGGATTACGATGATGCATCTAAAAAAAATGGCGCGGTTGAATGTTCAGATGAAAGAATTGCTCAAGTCCGAGGCCTTTGATCAATCCTTTAATGAGCGGTATTACCAGTTGAATATTGATTTTCATGGTGTCTTTTTGAATCTCTCATCCAACCCGTCGCTACTTCGGATTGTCATACCCAACAAACAGCGCCTTTACGATTTTCAACGGCTGGCCTACCTCAGACGATGGGAACTCATCAACTGTGATGAGCATGACCAGTTGATCGATTATATCGAAGCGGGTGAGCGGGCAAAAGCCGTACGCCTGTGGCGGGACAGCCATTGGTCGTTTACAGCCCATGAAAAATTCATTCGGGATTTTTACGCCCAGGGAAACCGGCAGATCCGGAAGCAGCTTGATAACCAGAGGTGATTCATTATTAAAGGAAATTAAACCATAATACGAAGCCTGTATGCCGGCAAGCCGGCCACTTATGAGCCCGAATCGCTGCCTGAATCCGTATGCTCAAAGCTGCGGGATATCGTTAACAGCGCCGAAGATGAGCTGGGACTTGCGTTGAGCAAGGAATAGTGGTCGTCCGGAGATTTTTTGCGATGCCGTCAGGATTGCAGCAGTTCTTTCAGCAGGGTCTGACGTTGGCTGGTGTCCTGATTTTTAACTGCCATGGCAAGCGCCTTGCGGGTTCCCACCAGGACGGCCAGATGTCGGGCCCTTGTCAGGCCGGTGTAGATCAGATTGCGAAAGAGCATTTTAAAATGCTGGGTCAAGACCGGGATGATCACCACCTCAAATTCGCTTCCCTGGGATTTATGGATGGTGATGGCATAGGCCAGGTCCAGTTCCTGGATATTTTCACATTTATAAAAAACCTCCCTCCCGTCCGGAGAAAATGCCACCGTGCAGGTAATTTCCGTATTGTCGATATCTATAATTGTACCGATATCACCGTTAAACACCCCGAGTTCATAGTTGTTTCTGCGATGAATCACCCGGTCGCCGATTCTGAAGATTTTTTCCCCGATCCGCAACTGATGCTTGCCGGGCTGGTCCGGATTGGCGGATGCCTGGATCATTTTATTCAGACCGACCGTTCCCAGACTGCCCCGGGTCATGGGGGAAATAATCTGGATTTCGGTTTTATGGCCCATGTATTTGGGGATCCATTCCAGATAGAGTTTTTTTACCACATCTGAGGCGGAAAGGCCGTAGCGCAGCGATGACCAGGGGTGGACTTTTTTTAAAACCGCCAGCAGTTCATCCACATTGGTTTTCGCCCGGTACACTTTGTCAAGATTAACGTGCCGGAATTTTTTGGGGATGGTCAGCTCGGTTTCATAAGGGGTGACCGGTTCGTTGATGCGAAATTCGTACAGATCGTCATCAGAGCCGGTTTGGCCGATCCCTTCCCGAGGATCTGTCGCCTTGATTTTTTTGACACGGGCCACAAAGCTCAGTTGCTCTTTGGTGGCTTCTTCCGAGTCCATAAACAGGCAGTCGATTTTTTTTCGCCATATTTCCGGTTTTTGAAAGGGCGAATCAATATGGGGGATATCACCTTTGTTGATCTGATGGGCGTACCTGATAATGAGCGATTCCCTGGCCTGCCGGAAAATCTGGGTGAGCCTGAAACAGGGGATGCATCCGCAGTCGATCATATCCCGCAGCACATTGCCGGGCCCTACCGACGGAAGCTGGTCCGCATCCCCGATAAAAAGAACCTGGCCGTGGGGGGGAACCGCTTTCAGCAGTGATGCCGTCAGGCTTATATCCAGCATGGAACATTCGTCGACAATTAAAAAGTCGGTATCCAGAGGATTTCCCTGATCTTTATTGAATTTTCCCATCTTCCATTCCAGCAGACGATGGATGGTTTTGGATTCTTGTCCGATGACATCGATCATGCGCTGGGCTGCCCGGCCGGTGGGGGCCGCCAGCAGCACTTTTTTATGCATGGCTTCAAGCAGTTTCACCAGCATCAGGGTTGTGGTGGTTTTACCGCAGCCGGGCCCCCCGGTCAGAATAGAAAAGTTTTTACCTGCAATGCTTTTGATGGCATTTCCCTGCTCAGGGCTCAGGGGAATTTTTCTCCGTTGGCAACTGGTAACCCATTGTTCAACCCGTTGCTCGTCAATCGCTACAGGACCCCTCATGTTGGAAATTTTTTGAGCCACATACTGCTCGTCGAAATAAAGGGTCCTGGAATAAAAGCAGCGTTCGGCTGATCCGTGCAAGGATGTGCTTTCGCGCACCATAAGATCCCGGTTTTGCTCCATCTGTGCGAGGAAATGAGCCAGATGATCTCCCAGATCCAGCTCTAATAATTTTTTGACCTGGGATGCAATCTGGGATGCGGTCAGGTAGCAGTGGCCAAAATCCCTGCCAGCGGCCAGGACATGCCGGATTCCGGCCATGATTCTCCGGGGGCTGTCTTTGGCCAGACCTATACTCAGTGCAACCTTGTCTGCCGAAAAAAATCCAATACCGTAAAAATCCCGGGCCAGGCGGTAGGGGTCTTCGGTCACGGTTGCAATGGCATTGTCCCCGTATTCCTTATAGATACGAACGGCAAAAAGGGTGCTTATGCCATGGGACTGCAGGAACATCATGACTTGCCTGATGGCCCTGTGCCGGATCCAGGCATCGCTGATCATCGCCAGTTTTTTTTGGGCGATACCCGGCACTTCGGTGAGTTTTCCAATGTCGGTTTCAAATATGGCAAGTGTTTGGTCCTTAAAATGGGCAACAATTTTTTTTGCGGTTTTAGGTCCCACGCCTTTGATTAGGCCTGATCCCAGGTATTTCTCCAGGGCTGCGGTGGTTGCCGGTTTTTTTTCAACTGCCTTTTTCGCCTTGAACTGGCGGCCGAATTTGGGATGCACAATCCAGGTACCTTGAAATTCCATGGTGGCCCCGGCAAACACCCGGGTCTGATGAACAATCACCGTTTCCTGCTGTCCGTGTGCGGCAAAGGTTGAAACGCGCAGGACGGACCAGCCGTTGTCGGGATTATGATACGTGACCCGATCCACAATGCCGCGGATTGATTCAGTAATGATTCCGGTATGTTTTTTATCCGGCTGTTGCATAAGCAGGATCGGTTTTTGGGTTGAATCGTTTCATAGAATAAATTGTTAATTCAATATCGTAGGCTTGAATTAAGCGGCAAATGACGCTATACAGTGCACTAAAATAAATTTATAATAACGTCGGTTCTGGAAAAATGCAAGGAAATGGCGTAGCCCGTAGAAAGCAGGGGCAGGAACCTGATCCAAAACCCAAAACTCAAAACCCAGAACCCAGAACTCATATCATTTAAACCAGGAGGCGATAGATGGATTCCAAAACACCGACCAGAGGAGAGGCATTTGCCTTGTTGAAAAAATACAATCAAAACGAAGGCTTGATCAAACACGCCCTGGCCGTGGAAGGGGTAATGCGCTATTGCGCCCGCCAGAGGGGAGCCGATGAGGAAAAGTGGGGGATTATCGGGCTGGTGCATGATCTGGATTATGAAAAATACCCGGATCAGCACTGTACCAAATCCAGGGAGATTCTGGAGGTGGAAAACTGGCCCGAAGAATATATTCGTGCCGTAGTCAGTCACGGGTGGGGGCTCTGTTCCGAGGTAAAGCCGGAATCGGAAATGGAAATGGTCCTTTATGCCATTGATGAACTCACCGGGCTGGTGGCCACCACTGCCCTGGTACGTCCATCCAAAAGCGTTATGGACGTGAAGCCCAAGTCTGTGAAAAAGAAGTGGAAAGACAAGCGCTTTGCGGCCGGTGTGGACCGCTCCATTATTGACAAGGGGGCGGAGATGCTCGGTGTGGAGCGAAACGATCTGATCGAGGCGGCAATCAAGGGCATGCAGGATGTGGCCGATGAGATCGGGCTTGGCGGGGAATAAGGTTCGTATGCCCGACTTTTATCAGAATAATTATGCTGCCTATCATGAAAAGACCTTTCTGATTGATCCGGCACCTTGGCTGGGGCCTCTGGCAGCCGATCTGGAGCCGGGCGCAAGAGTTCTGGATGTGGGCTGCGGCAGCGGACGGGACCTGGTCTGGCTGAAAAAGCGCGGGTATATGGTGACCGGCTTTGAAAGGTCTTCGGGTCTGGCCGGTCTGGCCCGTGAAAATGCCGGATGTGAGGTTATCGAGGGCGATTTTGCAACCTTTGATTTTTCGGGTATGGCAATGGATGCCGTTGTCATGGCCGGTTCACTGGTTCACCTGTCGTACGCTGTTTTCCCCATTGTCTTTCGCAATATCGTTCGGGCCCTTGTAAACAGGCCAAATCCCATGTCCGCCCCTATCGCATTGATCTCGCTGAAAGGGGGAGAGGGGATTCGCAGGGATTCGGATGGGCGCACATTTTATCTGTGGCGGGACAAGGCGTTAAGAAAAATATTTACCGGTTGCGGTTTTTCGGTGCTTGATTTTAAGTGCAGACCATCGGCTCTGGCAACGGCTGACACATGGCTCGGCTATTTACTTGGAAAACGGCCGGGGTGACTTGTATAATTGAAAAATGAATAGTGAGAAATGAATAATGAAGGAATTCTATCGATTTAATAAAAAAGACAGAGCGGAGCGAAATTACAAATATTCACTATTCACTTTGTTTACTGTACTTTCCGGTCTATTATGATAAATAGCTCCGACATGTCGAATCAAAACGAAGAATCGCCGCCCGAACCCTTGAACCGGGTCATTGTCCGCCAGGTCGCCATTTTAGCCTTGTGCCGCCTTGTTATCAATACGGCGCGTCGGTTTGCCTATCCTTTTGCCCCTGTGTTGAGCCGCGGTCTGGGTGTTCCGCTGACCGCCGTAACTTCAATTATCGCAGTGAATCAGGGCACGGCCCTTCTGGGCATTATATTCGGCCCCCTGGCAGACCGGATTGGTTATCGTCGTATGATGATGACCGGTATGGGCATGCTTTCAGTCGGCATGCTGCTGGGCGGTTTTTTACCGTTTTACTGGGCTGTTTTTGCTTCTCTGGTTATTGCCGGGCTCGGTAAAAGTGTTTATGACCCTGCAGCCCAGGCCTATGTCGGGGACCATGTTCCTTATAATCACCGCAGTCGCTTTGTCGGACTTCTGGAGTTAAGCTGGGCCGGCTGTACTCTGGTCGGTATTCCCCTGATCGGCATTCTCATCCGGTACGTGAACTGGCATGCTCCGTTTCTGGCTATGGGAGGGGTGGGTGTGCTCGGTTTTGCGGCTATTGCCGTCGCATTGCCCCCTGACGGATTCACCCATAGCAACGGCGGCCGATTTTCCACCCTGGTGAAATCCTGGCGTTCTCTGGGGCATCAGCGGACAGCACTGGGAGCCATTGGTTTTGCTTTTTTTGTCAGTATGGCCAACGACAATTTGTTTGTTGTCTACGGGGCCTGGCTGGAACAATCTTTTCAGTTCAGTCCAATGGCCATAGGGCTCAGTACCATTGCCATCGGTATTGCGGAATTAAAGGGCGAAATAGTTACGGCCTTTTTTTCAGACCGTATCGGTTTAAAACGAGCGGTATTGGGCGGTCTAGTGCTGTCGACGCTCAGCTACGGCATGTTGCCGCTGGCTGGAACCAGACTGGTGCCGGCACTGGTAATCCTGTTTTTAATTTTTCTTTTTTTTGAATACACCTATGTCAGCTATACTGCTTTAGCAACGGAGCTGGTGCCGGAGGCCAGGGCGACCATGATGGCCGGTGTATATGCATCGGGCGGCATTGGACGGATACTGGGAGCCCTGATGGGCATTCCCGTCTGGCAGTGGGGCGGCATTCAGGCCACGGCGGGAGTCTCGGTTCTGATCAGCACCATGGGTCTAATATCGCTTGCCTGGGGTCTGAAAAAGGGGCGGGAGATTTAGGCGCTCATTTTTCTATTAAAAACAAAGGAGTTATGCAAAATGTTGAGAAAAGATCAGGAAATCACTGAACAATCTGCAATTGAATCGGTTATCCGGGCATCGCTTGTCTGCCGTTTGGCGTTATCAAACAACGACCGGCCCTATATTGTACCACTGTGCTTCGGCTATCAGGACAACACGCTTTATTTTCATTGCGGCGTAAAAGGCAGGAAACTGGAAATATTAAAAAAAAATCCGAATGTCTGCTTTGAATTTGAAGTAAACGTTGATGTTTTAAAGGCGGAAGAAGCATGCAGTTGGAATATGCAATATCAAAGTGTCATCGGTTTCGGGAGAGCTGCGCTGCTGGAAGATATGGAGGAAAAACAAAAGGCGGTGGGCATTATTGTGCGGCAATATTCAGACAAAACGCTTCAACTGCCGGACACGACGTTGAGAAAAACTATTGTCATCAAGGTTCCCATAGACTCGATGACGGGAAAATGTTCCAGCGCGGAGTGAAGGTAAAGGGCAGGGGACTGAGTCCTTTCAAGTCGTTGTCTAATCAATTTTTTATCTGAGTTTTGCAATCCGCAACCGATAGCGGCTGTATTTTGCCAACGTCGTAACGGCCGCGTCGCAGGAGCGGAAAATCGGCAGACCTCCTTTTTCTATGGTTTTGACCATGGGTTCGTACAGGCGGCCGGCATCGATAACGCCGATGACGGGTTTGGCGGTGCGCCGGGCAAGCTGCGGCATAAGTACGGCGATACTTTCCGGCGAGGACAGGGATTCGTTTGCCCGCGTTTTGTCCGGCAGGGTCTGAACGGCCGGTGAAAAGGGGTCGAGCCCGACAATAACGCTGTCCACACCCGGATCGCTGCACAGCGCTTCCACCACCTGCGTGTGAAGTTCATCATCGGCGGCCGGGTTGATGTCGATGGGGTTTTTTACGTCCACCAGGCTGTCGAGCCGGTTATCCGTGAAGATTTTTTCTATCTTTTTAATGGTATCCGATCCCAAAGATGCCATCTCCAGACTGTAATCATCACCTTTCAGGTAATCGGCCATTCCCACCGCTTCAAAACCTGCGCCGCTCACCGCCGCCAGGCGGGAGCCTGTAAGCTTTTTTCCGTGCAGCATGGAGGCCAGCATGAGAAGCCCCTCGAACTGGGCCATATTATCGGCAACCACGGCACCGGCCTGGGTCACACATGATTCGCAGACCATATAGTCGCCGGCAACCGATGCGGTATGCCCGGCAGTGGCCAGTTTGCCTTCAGGTGTGCGGCCTGCCTTATAAAGGATCACTTCCTTTTTGTTTTGTATTGCCCGCCGTATACCGCGGCACATGTGCAGACCATCCATGTCGGTAAGACCTTCAGCGTAGATCGCGATGACTTCAACCTCGGGCAGATCGGTTAGGTAGTTGATAAAATCGCCGATGGTAAGGTCCATCTGGTTGCCCACAGAAATTGTATACAGCGGATCGGCAAAGGAAAGCCTGTTGATCCTGGCAATGGCAAATGCGCCGCTCTGGCTGACCATGGCTACATTGCGTCTACATTTGCCGCGGCGTTTGGGAAGTTTTTCTTCGGGGATAAAAAAAGTGTCATAACGCCCGGGATGGGATATGATGCCCAGGCAGTTTCCGCCAAGAAATACAGGGCCTCCTTCGGGTCGGCTGTGGGCAGCGGCCATTTTTTGTTTTATCTGCCGGGCACGTTTTTCACTGCCTCTTTTTTCGCCGAGGCCGCCTGTAATCAGTATAACGCTCCTTGCCGCATCATGCTCGATGATCCGGTCGATAAGATCTGCTGCCCGGGCCGCATTGACGGCCAGCACAATGAGATCGACTTTTTGTTCCAGCATCGTTATATCGGATATGCAGACCACGCCGTCGATGCTGTCGCCGTCATTGTTCAAAATTCGGATGGCGGAACGATCAAAGCCATTGGAAATAATATTGTTTAAAATGATGCGGCCGAAATTCATTTTCCGGGCGGAGACACCCACTACCACTATGGACGCAGGATGCAGCAGTTGTTCGATGTGCATGGGGATGCGTGTTGAAGCCCGGGATGCGGTTTTGGTAAACCGGCACAGGCCGTCCAGGGGCACCATCTGATAATCACTGAAGGTAAAGGGGTTTATCTCCAGTTCTTCGATTACATAGGGTGCATCCGGATTGTCCGGGGCATAGTAATTGCCCATGGCGATAAAGGATGTAAAGCATTCCAGTAACTGGCTGTCGGAGACCAGACGCCGGCCCCCGCGGGTCAACCCGGCCAGTTTTCGGTAGGCGATGGTGGCGCAAAAGAGTTGCAGAAAGGCTTTGCCGTCGATCATGGCGGTGGCCGCCGAAACCACTGCCTGTCCCTTGCGGAAACGCTCGGCATACAGTTCGGTATCGATGCCGCCAAGGCCGGCGGTGATCACCATGCCGAATTCCCTGGTGCGCCGCAGACTGACAAGTAGTTCATTGCCGAAAGCTGTGGAATCCGGCGGCATGTATTCGCACATGAGCACGCCCCGCATATCGTCTGATACCGCCTTTCGCAGGGTTTTGCCGGTCAGATTGCGGTAATTTGCAGGGGCGTGGTCCGGATTGTTTTCAAGACGGGCGGAATACGTTTCACAGACAGTATCCATCATACGGCGCCAGGCCGAGCGCACTTTGCCGGGTTTTTTATCGACAATGCATACGCCCCGGACATCGGATTTGTGCACGATGAATGGTGATACAATTTTCAGTACCACTTTTTTCCCGGGGAAGGCCGCAATCTTCTCGTTGCTTAAACGGGTGTTTTTTTTGAGAAAGCGGGTGCGCGGGGTGCTTTCCGCTCCGGATCTATCCAGCAGGTTATAGGTTTCATACTCGAACAGACTCTTCCGGCCATCGCTTTCAGCAATGGAAAAAATTTGCGTTATTCGGTCATAATCGATGTTGATTTTCATAATAATTTTTTGACGACAGGGTTTCTTATATTGCGTTTACGCAATCTGCCCGGCGCTGCTGAAATCCGCCAGTGCATTGTCCTGAATGCCTAAAAAGATGGGGTCGGCATGGGTTCTGTAAATATTGACCTTGGCGTTGAAGACATTGCGTTTGAAACCGTGCTTGTCCGCTATGCTGTATTGTTTGATGGTGTATGATCCATCCGGTCTTCTGTCGCCGGTCAGGTAACATTCGATCGAATCGATATTGTCACCGGAAAGAACCATGCCGTTTAGATGGGACAGGCCGTTTTTTACGTTTTCCATAAAATTTATGGTGTTGACTTTTTCAATACGCTCCGGGCCGGCATCGTCTTTGGATACATTGAAATTGCCCATCAGGATTTGACCCGGTCTGGCCTGGCTGATCATTCTGGCCAGGTCGATGGTGACATCCCCGACAATGTAGCTGAAGGTTGTCGGGCTGAGTCCTTCCGCCTGGTAAAATTCATAATGATCGCCGATATGAAAACAGGTGCGCAAAAGCGGTACTGTATTGCCCCGGGCTTTGGTGCGCGCAATGGCATTGTCCGCCAATACCAGTTGCATGAAATGATACAGGTCCACATTGGCCCTGGCTCCGGTGGTACGATTCCAGACATAAAACCCGTCACCGGTTGTACTGCGGGCAAAATTGATTTTGATCTGTCTGTCGGTGAGCTCATGGTAGGCCGTGTTGACCGAATAGGCCAGGCTGTTGAGCTGGGTTACCTGCTCAAGGGGCGGGTAGAGTGAAAATTTGACGGCATCGAACAGGGCCACTGCCCGATCCTGAATCAGGGTGATACTGTACCGCTTTACCAGGGCCGTGATAATTTTATGCGACAGTTCCTTTCCGAGCACAAACGGCAGGTCGATACGTTCGGGTTTGCAGTCGAGCAGGCGGCTTATCCGGTAAAGTTCTTCAAGCGTCACCTGTTTGGGGCCGGCAATGATTTTGTTGAGAAATGCTTCCCCTTTTTTAAGGTCATTGTCGCCGGCAGCAGGAATTACGTTGCCGGCAATTTCGGCCACGAGGTAATGCGGGATAAGAATCACTTCGATTGCCCGGTTGCTGGGTGCCCACACCAGAATGATGTTGCGGCCCAGCGCCCAGAGGCTGTAAAGCCTGTCATCCAGTTGAAACAGGTACTCCTTCTTGATCTGAGGCATGTCATCATCGTCCTGAAACGTATCGGTCCAGGACATTCTTTTAATTGCCCGGGTCATATTATCACCCTGTCGCCTGCCGGTATTAAATCAATCATCGATTATAATTACTGCGTATTCAAAGAAAGTCTGCAATTTATAGAATGACAGTAACACAACAATTCCTTTTTGACCAGATGCGCGGTGATCTATTCTCGATGTTTATGCCCAAAATTTCATGTTTGTCTGTAGAATTGCCGGTGATTTTCATTTTTGCCGGGCCGGACATCGAAAGTGCCACTTGCCGGCTTATTAATCTCCGTATCAAGGGGACAGGATTGTTTTGGAAATGGGAACATGCAGAGGATATAATCTTTCTACGTTCATTAATCCTGACAGGCAAGCTGAAAAATGCTTGTCGAAAAGGATTGGGGATAGTAAGAAATATGTTTAATAACAATACAGTTGAGGACTTGCCGCAGGCAGCTTAATCGGTATACCTTTTTTGTATTGCACCCCGTTAAGATATACAAACGGCTTCCACATTTTTTAATAATGATATCGGAAGGCTATTATTCTGATTTTATCTTTTTTTACTTCATAAACGAGTCGATGTTCCCGGTCGATACGGCGTGACCAGCAGCCGGACAATTCATGTTTTAAAGGTTCCGGTTTTCCTGTACCCTCAAATGGACTGCGCTGAATTTCCTTTATCAGCTTAACAATTCGCGTTGCTTTTTTTCGATCTTTTTCAATCCACCAGGCCAGGTCTTCAAATCCGGCGGGGTCAAAGTCCAAGCTTCTTGCAGGCTTCGTCAAAAGGTATCCCCTCTTTGCGGTTTTTAGCTTCAAGTAACCGTCGTTTCATTGCTTCACTCTCGAAAAGGTATGCGGTTTCTTTTTCTGATTTAATTTCCTTCCAGAGATCAATAGGCACAATCACTCCTGTTATATTTTTGTTTTCATCTGAGATATATTGAACTTGATTCATAAACAGTTCTCCTTTTAGCCTTGAGCCCAGTTCCGTCTAAATCGTCTTAAACGTCGAGGAAAAGAGGTTGATATATTGCTTTGTTTATCTTTCATAATTTATCTCCTTACGTAACATTATATCTTAATCGTGTCGGAATCAAATAAAAAAATTGCCGGCATAGTCTAAACAAGACACAGCCATTCCCACTTATCACCTTGAATGAAATGTTAACACTATCACAATATATTGTGATAATATAATGGAAATTTTTTAAGAATGAATGTTTTTTTACTTTTGAGCTTTTTCCATCCTTTCGTCCCATGGAAACGTGCACCTGATAAGGGTATGGACATCGATGACCCAACGTCCAACATCGGATTTTGAATAAATTTTTTCAGTCTATTAACAGCTCTGAATAAATGCCACGGTGGGTTATTTTGTTTTGATGTACCGCCGGCATCTGAGCCGGAAAGATAATGGACATAAAGGGCCAGGGGAAAACCCCGTCCGGCAGAAACAGGGGAAGTAGGGTTTTAAAAATTACTATTGGTCATAAATGCGAGTTTTCTGTGCGAGCCCTTAAGCGGATTGTCCGGCACGTCCACCGGTTGCTCGTTGTTTTGGGGGGGAAAGCCAGGCAAAGGCCCCCTTACCGGCCCGGGAATTTTGTTTACGCCCGGTCCTTGAGTTTGACGGTTGCTGTATGCGGGGCCGGGGGCGATGATGGGTATTGGCAGCGGCAGGGGCATGGTAATTGAAATCCGCCAGGGTGCGTTGTTCCACTGGGCTCCCAACGGCTTTATGAATGGCCTTTACCATTTGTTTGTCTTCATCAGTGATCAGGGTAAACGCTTCACCGCTGCGCTCGACCCGGCCGGTCCTCCCGATGCGGTGAATGTAAACTTCAGGTGTAGAGGGGATATCAAAGTTGATGACATGGGACACATTGGAAACGTCAATGCCCCGGGCTGCAATGTCGGTGGCCACCAGCATCTGATATTTGCCCGACTTGAAGCCGTTCATGGCGTCTATACGCTTTGTCTGGGACAGATTCCCCTGAATGGAGGCTGCCCGATAACCGGCTTTGGCCAGTTTACCCCCCAGCTGTTTGGCCCGATGTTTGGTGCGCGTAAAAATCAGGACAGCGTCGGTGCTTGTATTGCCCAGCAATTTGAGCAAAAGCGCTATTTTTAAATGTTTGGCCACAGGATAAAAGGCGTGGCTGACCGTTTCTGCTGGGGCCTCATGCCCGACCTGTACCTTGACATAGTTCTTTAAGATGTCATCCGCCAGACGACGGATTTGGATGGGCATGGTGGCCGAAAAAAGCAAGGTCTGGCGACCGGATTGGGGCAGATGGGTTAAAATTCGGCGAATATCAGGCAGAAAGCCCATATCGAACATCTGGTCGGCTTCATCGAGTACAAGCATATCCGCATGGGAAAGATCCACTGTCTTTCGGTTGATATGGTCGAGAAGTCGTCCCGGGCAGGCCACGACAATATCAGCGCTTTTCAGGGCCTTTATCTGCGGCTGGATGCCGACGCCGCCATAGACCGAAATGCTTCGCAAGCCGGTTTTTGCCCCCAGGGTTTGAAATGTCTGGTGAATCTGCTCGGCCAGTTCACGGGTGGGGGCCACAATAAGGGCGCGTACCTGTCCACGCTGTCCATTCATGAGTCGATGCAAGATAGGTAACGCAAAGACAGCCGTTTTCCCGGTACCGGTCTGGGCCAGGCCCATTAAATCATAGCCCTGCATGACTTTTGGGATGGCCTGGGTTTGGATAGGGGTTGGGATGGTATAACCGGCGGTTGCAATACCCGCCGCGATCTTGGGATGAAATGAAAATGTTTTAAAATTCAAATGATACTGTTCCTTATACAATTAGGATTGTTTTTGTCTCAATAGCCACTTCTGCGAAAGGGGCGCTTATTCTTTTTTTTTCCGCCGGAATCGGCGTGTTTTATTTTAATGTGATTGCCGTCTACACGATTTCCGTTCAATGCCTTGATGGCCTGATCGGCTTCGGAGTTGCTGGGCATTTCAACGAAAGCGAATCCTTTTGGTTTACCGGTAAAACGGTCTTTGATCACTTTAACGCTTTCAACTTTTCCGAACTCTGCAAACAAGGATTTCAATGTATCTTCCGTGGTGTTTAAAGATAGATCTCCTATGTAGATATTCATGGAAAATACCTTTCGCCCTTTATTGTTTCATAGAAAAGCAAACCATAATTAAAGGGTAAATTGTGGCTCACACGCAAGACATCCGGCTAAAGCATGAGATGTCCGAAGCGCAGTATAAAATACTCAAAATTTCAGACTGGAGGATGTAGCGATAAGAAATGATTTGTTCCTTCAGAAAAAAATTGCTCCGCAGATTGAAGGCGAAGCCATATTGAAGTTATTAAGTTAACACTTTTTATTTCGAAAGCAAGTTATTTATTTTTTAAGATTTTTTCCTTATTGTTCCAAAACGCAAACATCTCTTATTCGGGGTCGATTGTATGGTCAATAATAAGTTGCCATGCTGTATTTTTTCGCCCAAACCAGATCGCGGAGTTTCGTTTTTCAAGCGGGTTATTGCCATCCTTATTTCAGGACATCCCCTCGACAATTTCCGCAAGGGCCTTTATGCCGTTTTCGATCTTTTCGTCCCACGGAAACCCGCAGCTTATACGGATACAATTATTATATTGCCGGGTGGAGGAACACATGGATCCCGGCAATATGGAGATTCCCCTCTCCATGGCCGCATGAAATACCTTGAGGCCGTCTACCTTGCCGTTCATCTCTACCCATAGCATGAGCCCCCCCCGTGGTGCGGTTATGCGTGTGCCTTTGGGAAAGTGCCCGGCAACCGACAGGGAGACGCTGCGAACCTGATTCTTCAGCGTTGAGCGTAGATATCTCAAATGACGCTCATAAGAACCGCCTTTTAAATATTCGGCGACCACATGCTGGGTAATTCCCGGAGATGCGATGCCGGTGTTTATTTTAAGCTGCCGGACGCGGTCATGGAAGGAGCCCGGCACGGTCCACCCGATGCGCAGACCCGGAGACAGTGTTTTGGAAAATGAGTTACAGTATCTGAAGTTTCCCATTTTTTTATTTCGGCAGAGCCGAACCAGTGCACCGGGGTTGACTGCCCGGACGCAGATGAGGCAAAGCAACGGCGAGGCCA
>Ga0075121_1000340_pt1 | contig 32744 bp, 23 predicted proteins | sample AntAceMetag02UKG_FD_69793 | JGI IMG/M metagenome (GOLD analysis project Ga0075121, IMG submission 69793) | Saline lake microbial communities from Ace Lake, Antarctica - Antarctic Ace Lake Metagenome 02UKG | ecosystem: Environmental > Aquatic > Non-marine Saline and Alkaline > Saline | place... | reverse complement strand
GTCTTTTTCGGGGGCAGAATCATGATCAGAAAATTAATTAAAAAAAAATGCTTATGGACGATATAAGAAGAAAAAATCAGTCAGGATTACAAAGACGGAAAGATGGTCCTAATACAAAGGTTTGGCAGGGAGGAAAAGTAAGAATGAATACAGAAAGAGAAAGGGAGGGAATAAAAAGAAAGAAGAGAAGGACTTCTCTGTAGCCAAAGAGTGAGTCTACATTATCATGATGTAGACTCCATTTTTTATTCAAATGTTTCCCTCGTCTTTGCAAATTGTTCCATGAATTTCACATGCGCAGGTGTCCAAAACTGAGATTCAAATATACGAATAAGTTTTAATTTTTGTTGATCGATTTCGGTCCCATTGGAAAAGGATTGTCCATGAACACGATAGGAATGTATTTTGGGAGCAAGGCCTTGTTCTTCAAGCACTTCTCGTAACAGAGAGGCTGTTACTCGGTGATCAGGATGTTGGTCGTAGAGAGAAGGAAGATAAATTTCGCTTACATTCCATCGTTTCAAAAGCTCGCTATAATTTTGCTTCAATCTCTTTCGTGTATAAGGAGAATAAGGAAATGCATGTCCGCCTAAACTTTTATTTTGATCGGTAAAAGTGCTTCGGACAGAACCCCATTTTTCCATTTTTTCTAATTGTCCATCTGGGAATCCGAGGAAAAAAAGATCCGATTTCCCAAGTCCTAATGCAGTTGTTGCTTCTCGAGATTCTCGTTTCCTTAACTTCCCATACTCCCGTGCTTTTTGATAATCAGAGCCCTTGAGCGCGTCGCCATTAGTGGTGTAGATTATTTTTATATCTTCATTATTGGCTTTTTTTTCTGCAATAAGATTAGAACAACACAAAATTTCATCATCAGGATGGGGTGAAAAAATGACGGTTGTTTTTGGTTTTTGGAATCGCAAACGTTCGGTTGTTGTATTTCTTTTTTTGAAAGAAATACTTTGAAAAAATTCTCTATTTTTTTCGGACTGCGTCTTTGGCTTCCCCAGATACCGAATGTTTTTTTGTTGTATTTCCTTGGTAATAGTGCTGTTGGAATTTTTCGGGCGCACGTTCAGAGAAGGCGATGTTACCACCTGTTCCCAAAAAAGTGCTGCGACTAATAATCCTTCCATCGAAAGGCATTATCAGGAAAGTCAGAAGGATTACAAGAAATGTAAAAGGTTAAATATTAAATTTTAAAATAAATCTCAAGTCTCAATTTTAAAACTTAAAACTTAAAAATTCTTTTTACATTTTCACTTTAACATTTCACATTCGAACACCCCTAGCTTGTCACTCGATACAATTCCTCCAATGTCGTTTCCCCATTGAAAACTTTCATAAGTCCATCTTCGAAGAGGGAAAGAAATTTATCGTTCTTTCTCAAAACTTTCAAAATCTCAATTTCTGATTGTTCTTCTAAAACCATTTTTCGGATTTCATCGGTCATAATAAAGGCTTCGCAAATTGCTAATCGATCCTTGTATCCGGTTCCAGAACATTTCTTACAACCGACAGCCTTTGAAATTTCTTCAGGAATCGAAACTTTTGAAGATGTCTTTTGAATTTGCTCGAGTGCTGTTTCTATTTTTTTACTATGTGGTAACGGAACTTTCGTTTGGCAGTGCGGACAGACTTTTCGAACCAACCGTTGTGCGAAAACAGCAGAAATTGTTGGTGCAATATTGAAGTTTTCCATTCCCAAGTTTCTCAATCGAGAAAGAGACCCGACGGCAGAATTTGTATGCAAGGAGCTGAGCACAATGTGTCCCGTGAGGGCCGCTTCTGACGCTAAATGCGCAGTGTCTTGGCTTCGTATTTCTCCTACCAAAATCACATCCGGATCGTGCCGCAAAAGCGCACTAAATCCATTTTCAAAATCATATTCCTGTTCTTCATCTACTTGTGATTGAGAGATTCCTTCAAGGTGATATTCGATCGGATCTTCCAAGGTTACAATCTTCCGTTCGGGCAAATTGAGTTGTGAAAGCATCGAATACAGTGTTGTTGTTTTCCCACTTCCCGTCGGTCCTGTGACGAGAATGAGTCCTGTTTTTTGTTCCAAGGCATTCTCTATTTTTTCTCGAGCAGTTTCTGAAAATCCTAACTCAGTAAAACTTTTCAAACCTCGGCTGGCGTCGAGAATACGCATCACAATAGACTCACCGAATGGTGTTGGAAGCGTAGAGATTCGCAGATCAATAGATCGTCCATTCACTTCAAAACTTCGGTGACCATCTTGTGGAATATTTGAAATATTCGATTTCATTCCCGCTTCATATTTGATACGAGTAACGAGCTTCTTCGTAGTTTCTGCTGATATTTCCAGAACATTGTGAAGCACTCCATCAATTCGGAATCGAAGCTCTGCCCCGTTTTCTGTTGGTTGAAAGTGAATATCAGAAGCATCAGTATTTATGGCCGCCACTTCGATTTCACTCAGTGCTGTTTCCGCATGAAGCGAGTCGAGCTTTTTTTCCAAATCGGACAAGTCTTTAATTTTTTCTTTCAAGTTTGCTCCAGAATGCTCCTCAAACCCCGTCGTTCGTTCTACTTCTTTCTTTTTCAAAAACTCAGAGTCGTAGGCTTTTAAAGCTTCGGCGAACCCACTTGCAGAACAAAGAAATACATCAGGCACAAGACCTTTTGTCGCAAGCGATGCGAGAAATGTTTTTGTTTTTCCGTCTTCTGGATTGATCACCGCAATGCTCAGTTTCTTTCCATTCTTCGAAAGAGGGAACGTATTTGCATTCTTCGCATTTTCAAGGGAAACCAATTTTAGAATATCTGGGTTGGCTGAGAATTTACTAAAATCAACGTAGCCCAGCTTTTGCGCTTTGGCTTGTTTTTCTATCTCACGCTCTTCGAATTCGCGGTCGATATTTCCCAAGAAACCAGATTGAGGTGTTACCATCTCCTAATGATACCACAAAACCCGCTCCAATACAAGGGAAAGGGCAAGTTAAAGAGTTAAAAAGCATGTCCTCGCGAAAGCGGGGATCGAAGAGTCTAAGAGTTATTTTTTCAATTTCGTGCACAGTATTTTTTCTGCCATTTTTCGAGTGAATTCTTCATCGTCTTCACTTTCAATTTTTACTACTCGTTCTTTTGCTGTTGAAGGTTTCACTTCTTCCATGAAATCATCAGGAAAAAAGAGTTTTATCTGCGTTCCAGCGAGGTGCTTGAGGATGGTTCTGGTTTTTTCTTCGCCCAAAATAGCATCAAGAAAGAAGATCGTATCGCAGTGTGCGTGTTTCGCGTGACGGATAAACTTCCGCGTGAGTCGTCGAAATTCCACAGAGTCAGCTAATCCTTCATTTGCCAAAGAAAGCACCCCCTGCATCTGGAAAGCCGTAAGTTCGGGCGTCTTTCGAGCTCGCCTCTCGTCATTCGGAGAATAGTCTTGTTTCGTTTTTACAACATCATTGCAAAAGTCTTTTGCCTCTTTATTCACTCGTTCATGAAACAACCCCACTCGTCCAAATCGAGTGTGTGATTTTAGAATTTCTTGTACTCCTTTGTCCCAGAAATCACTTTCACTCACTCCTTTTTTTGTCCCCACTTGGACAACATGAAATTCGAGTTGGGCATTGGGGTCGATTTTCAAAACCGCCCGTCCAAAGACGAACGCTCCAAAATCACGACTCCAAAATGTGTGTACCATTGGCTTGATTGTAGGAATAAATCGGTAATTATCAATTATAAAACACTTCCCTCATTCTTCAGATTGACTGGGAGAGCTAGAGAATAAGGAATTTTCTAAAGACTAGGTTCCCGCCTTCGCGGGAATGAGGGGTTATTTTTTAAGAGAACACAATCTCTCCATTTTCAAACGCAACTTCAGTTCGCTTCTCGTTGATTTTCGGGATTTCATATTCACGATCGTAGGCAATTCCTTCGGTTACCATGCTCGCAGGCGCATCACAGAGTATCTCATCGCCGTTTCTCACAATGTATTGTCCGTCGGCTCGCACCTTTCCCACTACCGAAGCGCCAGCATTTTCAGCCACCTTCCCGAGTTCCCATTTCTTATTAAAGTGATCGAGAATTTGCTTTGTTAAATCAGGATGACATCCGATGCAGAACCGCTCTTGCGTCTCACTACACGCCACTACATGCGGTGGATATCCACCAACGGTGTGTAATTTATCCATGTACACATCCGCTCCAAATCCAGCACTGTCGACAATTTCAACCGTCGCACACACAACTCCTCCTGCTCCCAAATCCTTACATGCAAATTTGTCGAAGGTTCCTTCTTTTTTCAAGGTCTCAAACAGATCGAGAAAGGAAGCCACGAGATGTCGTTCGAGGAAGGGGTTCGGTTCTTGAACCGCCGCTTTTTTGCTTTCCATGTCATCGTCTTCTTCAAACGTATCAGAGGCGAAACTTGCTCCTCCGAACCCAGAATTGTCCGTCGGTTTTCCGACAATCAGCAAGTCCCAATTTTCTTCTGCCGCACACTTGGGAACGTACGAATGAATCAAATCAGATTCTCGCAACACGCCCATGGCGGTTACATTTACCAAGCAGTTTTCATCAAATTCTTCATCAAAAAATACATCTCCTCCCGCATTTGGAACCCCAAGCGGATTTCCATATCCAGCGATTCCTTCCACGGCCACAGTCGCAATATTTTTTTGTACGTTTTTCTTTGGATCACCAAATCTTAACGAATCGAGAGTCCCAACCGGACGAGCCCCCATGCACAAGATGTCTCGAACAATCCCTCCTACACCCGTTGCAGCTCCTTCGTAAGGCACGATCTGGCTTGGGTGATTGTGTGATTCGTGAGACACGGCAATGGCATAATTCTCTCCGTTTTCTTCAAATACTTTTACAATTCCAGAATCCTCCGCTGGTCCCAAGATTACATTTGGTCCGCTCGTTGGCATCGTTTTGAGAAACTTTCCAGAACTTTTGTACGAACAGTGTTCTGATAATTGGATTCCAAAGATAGTCGCTTCGGTGAGTGTCATCGGTCGTCCAAGTTGTTTTTGTAAATCCAAAGCTTCAGAAAGCTTGAGGGCAATATTGTGTTCTTTGAGAAGTTGTTCTGCGTTGGGGCCAGTAAAATCGAGATTCATTCGGGAGAATTCTAATACACTTCGTCGTGTGTTCCAATTGAAATGAAGACTATTTTATCTTTCTCCATACGAAAGACAGTTCTCCAGTTGTAATCAATTGAAAAAGCATAATATTGCAGTTTTTTGGGATTTATCTTGTGGGTTTTGAGTTCGGGATGAAAAATATTTTGAGAAAACAAAACAAACTTTCTTTGAAATTCCTTTTGCAGGTTTGCTGGAAGTTTTTTATAACGTCTTTTAAAGAGAGGGCTTCTTTCGATTGTTTTATGTTGCGAGATCTTTGAGGAAGTCCTCAGCGCTATCAAAGATTTCCCCCTTTCCTTCCTCCAGCTCTTGTTCTGCTTCGGCAACTTCGTTCCAGAAGTTTTCCTTTTTCCATTTGTCGTATTTTGCATATTCATCAGTATTGATTATAAATACACAGGGACGAGAATTGCGAATAATTGAAAATCCTGTTCCAGATTGTTCGCACTCATCGACGAATTTTGACATGTTGGAGCGAAATTCTGAGATGGGGACATTCTTTGTGGAATTATTAACAATGGTGGTTTGCAGGTATTTTTTCATGTTTGGTATCGAAAAGTTTTTTTCTGTTCTTATTTTAATCCGTACGAAATTTGTGTCAATATTTTTTACGATATTTTGTACAAAATATATTACAACAATTTTCCTTGATCTTCTGTAAGCCCAGATTCAAGCGCTTGTGCGCGTTCGACTTGGTTTTGCAATTTCATGTTTTCGCCCTGTACATCAGACACTTTTGAATTCGCATTTCCGATGTGTTTTGCGAGCACTCCAATCTCTTCGTCTAAACGTTCGGCTTGTTTCTTGACTCCCGAAAGTTCCGCCAAAGCATGTTGTGCTTCCCGTGCAAATTCCTGGCTTTGATACGCTTGGAATAACATTTGAAGTACGTAGAGCATGGTGTTGGGACCCGTTAACAACACCTTCTTTTTCTTCGTATATTCACTGATTTCACCAGAACGAATCGCCGCTTCGTAGTACACGTTTTCGTTTGGCAAAAAGAGAATCGCAAAATCCATCGTTTCTTTTTCAGGACGGATATATTTCGCCACTTCATCGATTCGAAGTTTCATGTCTTTTTGAAATTCTTTCTGCGCTTTTTCCAAGGCTTCATCATTTTCTGCCTGCACGATTCTTTCAAACGCTGGCAGTGGAAATTTGGCATCAATGGGAATAAGTCCGCTCGAAGTTTTTACTACCGCATCCACAACGAGTCCCGTTCCGAGATTAAATTGTCGTTCCCATAAATTTGCAGGGAAAATGGATCGTAGGATTTCTTCCAAACTCTCTTCTCCCATTCCACCACGGCCTTTTGGCGCACGGAGGATTTTGTCCAGATTCTCAATTTTTGATCCAATCTCTCCCATTTTTCCGAGTTCTTTTTGCAAATTTCCAATTACGGTAGAAGATTTATCGAGTCGTTCGTTCAACTGTTTTGAAGAATCAGATAACTTGTTATCCACGGTTTTATTTACGCGATCAAATTGTTCTTGAAGCGTTTTTGAACTTTCTCGCATTTCATTTCTCAAAGATTCCGCCTCCCGAAATCGTGTTTCTCGATCACGTTTAAATTCGTCTAATAAATCGCCATCATCTTGTGGGGAATTCAATTTCCAAAAGACTAACCCAATTCCAGCGAGTATTAATACTCCAATAGCTATCAAGATTATCTCCATGTGCGCGAAGAGTGTACAAGAAATAGTTCATAGTTAATAGTTTAGAGTTAATAGTTATTTTAGAACTTAGGGCTTGGAGTTGAGCTTGTTTTTTTCAACCCCGGGGTTGAGTTAAGTCTGAACTTGAAGTTTTGTCTTATTCTTGCCGGATCTCCAAAATTCAACCCCGGGGTTGAATTTAATTTGGACGAATTAAAACAACCTGTGTGTATATGTTTAATTTTATTGAATTAATAATGGTATTTCCAGAACGGGTTCTTGTTGATTGTTTTTTTCGATTACGTAATCGATTACGTAATGAGATTCGTCTGCTAATAGAAATAATTGAGGGTGAGGAAAAAATTGAAAATTAAAAATCAACAACCCGAAATAGCACCGGATTTTTCTTTTTTTCTCGCTAAAAATCAGTACAATCGTTCCACAAATGACCCCAAAAATTGCCGTTATCACGTTCCCTGGAAATAATTGCGAAACAGAATCATTACGTGCAGCAACAAGAAATGGATTCGACGCAGAGCTTGTGCTTTGGAATAAAGTCGAGAAAATCGGAAACTTTGATGCGTATTTTTTGATCGGAGGATTTTCATTTGAAGATCGAGGACGATCGGGAGCAATCGCGGCGCGAGAAGAAATTTTTGACGCGATCCGAGAAGAAGCGAAAAAAGGAAAAGTAATCTTGGGGGTGTGTAATGGAGCACAAATGATCATGGAATCAGGATTGATTCCGGTGGGCGATAACCCAGTGCCATTCTCACTCGCAGAAAATGTGCGACGAGACAAGACTGGAAAAGTTCTCGGAACGGGATATTACAACGTGTGGGTGAATATAAAACCAGAACGAACCGATACGGCGTTTTCTCACAATGTGGGGGATTTATTAAAAGTTCCAGTGGCGCATGGAGAAGGACGATTTACATCAGTTGATGAATCCGCTTTGAAAGTTCTCGAAGAAGGAAGTCAAGTGGCGTTCCGATATTGTGATGAGGATGGAAATGTAGATGCAAATTTTCCCGTAACACCAAATGGAGCGAAATTTGCAACGGCGATGGTGGTAAATAAAGAGGGAACGATTGGGGCGATCATGCCTCATCCAGAGCGGTTTTATGACTCATGTGATGGAGATCAAATCATAAAATCTATGTGTCAGTGGATTGAAGAAGGACGATCACCAGACGTGGTTGAAATCGGAGATTTTTCATCCGTTGAGATTCCAGAAATTCAAACATTGGAACTTGAAAAAGACGCGATCGTAATGGAAAAGAAATTGATTATTACAGACAATGAAGCTTTTTCTGTCTCACAAACGGCCAGCAATGTGGCGGGTGAGAAAATTAAAGTTGAGAAATCGTTGTTGTACGAAATCACTGGAAAAAATTTAGACGAATCAAAAATTGTAGACTCTGGGCTCATCTTTAATTCAAACAAAGAGACATTAATTTCTGGATCTGCACCTGCGAAATACGCTGTGTTGCCGTTCGAAGACGACTCTGCGGTGGCACTCAGTGAGAAGCTTTCAGTGATGTTTGATACAGAAGTAAAAGTGCGCATCTTCCGATGTTGGAACTTTGGGAAAGTTTCGGGTGATGCGGTAGACAAAGTTTTGCAGAACAGACTCCTTGCCAATCCAAATTCGGCAGAAATATTTAAAGTATAAAGCTCTTTTGTCATTCCAAGCCCTGTGCTGAACTTGGTTCAGTATTGATTTGGAGATTGAGAGCAGTTACAATGGGGTAGTCCTTGGTTCCCGCTCCCCGACTTCTCGAGGACAGGCCCCGCGGGAATGACAATCCCCTCATTCATGAAAAATGCCCTTCTCTCGGTATCGGATAAAACAGGAATCGTAGAGCTTGCAAAAGGACTGGAGGCATTAGACTTCCAGATTATTTCTACTGGAGGAACATTTAAAAAATTGAAAACAGAAGGGATCAAAAACTTAATCGAAGTGGCTGACTTCACTGGATTTCCAGAGGGACTTGAGGGACGAATTAAAACACTCACACCACAAGTTTTTGGGGGAGTTTTAAATCTTCGCGACAACAAAGAACATCAAAAATTTTGCACCGAAAACAACATCGAAAATATTGATTTAGTGGTCGTAAATTTATATCCGTTTAAAAAGAATTACGAAGACGATTCAAAGTCATTTGAAGACAAAGTGGAACAGATTGATATTGGCGGGCCATCGATGATCAGGGCTGCGGCAAAGAACTATGAGTTCTGTTTGCCAGTGGTTGATCCAGCGGACTATGACAAAGTTTTGGAAGAACTGGGGAATGGAGATGTATCACTGAAATTCAAGAAATTGTTGGCGACGAAGGTGTTTGAAATGACAGCGCATTACGATCTCCTGATCGCAAAATTCTGGAATGAAAATGCAGAAAAAATGCCACTACGATATGGAGAAAATCCACATCAAAAAGCGGTGATTTTGGAAGATCCATTTTCAACAGGCGCGAACTTGGTGTACGCAGAAATTCTCAATGGAAAACCGTTGTCTTACAACAACTTTGGAGATGCGAACGGAGCATTGGAACTCGCGATGAGTTTCGAGAAACCTTTCGCTTGTATCATCAAACACGCTTCTCCGTGTTGCGCCGCAATGGGGAAAGATATCGACGAAGCTTTTGAAAAAGCACTTGGAATGGGTGATCGAGTATCAGCGTTTGGAGGAATTATTGCCTTAAACAGAACCGTTACGAAAGTTATTGCAGAAGGGATTGTCGCCTTCTTCAATGAAGTGGTGTTGGCACCAGATTTTTATGACGATGCATTGGAAGTTCTCAAAACGAAAAAGAACCTCAGAGTTCTTCGGATTCCAGATTTCGATAAACGAACGGCCGACATTGTGGTGAAAAAAGTACGAGGAGGGACATTGGTTCAAGATTTAGATATTCAAAATCCTGACTTTGGAAATCTTAAAGTGGCAACCACAAAAAAACCAACCGAAGATGAATGGTATGATTTGGAAACCGCATGGCGGATTGTAAAAATTGTAAAATCAAACGCGATTGTCGTGGTAAAAGACGGAGCATTGATTGGTGCAAATGGAGGACAGACATCACGTGTTGATGCGATGCGAAATGCGCTCGATCAAGCCGGCTCACACGCGAATGGAGCAGTCTTGGCATCAGATGCCTTCTTTCCATTCGCAGACGCTGTAGAGGCAGCAGGAGCAGCAGGAATTAGCTCGATCATTCAACCCGGAGGATCGATTAAAGACGAAGAAGTCTTCGCAAAAACAGACGAACTTGGGATGGCGATGGTGCTCACAGAAATGCGTGCGTTTTTACACTAAAATGAATACAGTACAACGATGTTATGAAATCCTAGACCTCTGCTTTCTTGGGGGTGTAGAAGATTTAACAGAAGGAATTTATAACAAAGACGGAGGATACGAAGATGCACAAAAAGCAAAGGCAGAACAGGCGCTGAACGAAATAGGATGCAGGGAGGGCAGTAAAATTCTTGATATTGGATGTGGATATGGACGAATCTTGAAAGCCGCGGAACAAAGAAAAGCGAAAGCGGTTGGGATAACAATTTCTTCGCTCCAAAAAAAACGATGCAAACAATCAGGGCTGGATGTTCATCTTATGAATTACAAAGATATTCCAAAACATTGGTACGGAAGTTTTGATGGTATCGTGATTTATGGTGCCATTGAGCATTTCGTGCAATTAGAGGATATTTCAAAGCAAGATGATATTTACAAGAATCTATTTGAACTTTGCGCAAAGCTTCTCAAGCCCCAAGGACGAATGTTCACCTCTACTATTCATTTTCCCCAACAATCCGAAACACTGCCAAAAAAAATGAAAACGATTTTTAGAAATTTTGGAGGATATTATCCACAAAGGGGACAATTGGAACAGAACGCACAAGATTCTTTTCGACAGGTAAAAGAAGTCGATGGAACGCGGGATTACTATTTGTCATCGGAACATTGGTTGAAAGAATTGAGAAAAAAACTCAGAACATCTCCTCGTGTTTGGAGGGGAATTGGGAAAACTTTATTTCAACATCCGATGGCCCTGATTTCGATGCTCCACTGTTTTTTGATATCAAAGTCATGGAATTGGCAATTTGAAGGAAGTGCTCCGCCAATGGTTTTACTTCGAAAAACGTGGGAAAAGTTATAAGAATATTGCTGACAAAAATGCGTGCGTTTTTGCACTAAGGAAAGAGGTAACGATTAAATATTAAATCGTTACCTCTTAATTCTTTTGGTTCGCAAATTAATTAGATTAGTGTAAATACACAACAGCGTTTCTCAATCGAGAGGTGGCAACTTTCATTATATCTACTTCTGATACTGCAATACCTTCTTCTACAGAAATGAATCCTTCTGTGTCTATACGAAGAACAAAGTAAGTAAACTCATCATTTCCCTCAATAACAATGTTAAAAACTCCTGTATCAGTGTTTTCAGCCACTATTATTATTTTTGAAGTGATAGAATCTTTAAATCCCACTCCTCGAGAGGATATGGAGGTCGCATTAGACACTGAATATTCTTTATTTTTATAAACAGTGACAGGCACCCCTTGTATAACTCGGTCATATACCATTCCAGTGGGATGTTTTAGAAAATTTTCAATTTCCTTCTGGAAAGACCCTTGCAGCCGTATTATTTCGACTCGTCTCAAAGAGTCAGACCATGATTGCAGTCCTCGATGAGACTCTTTTATTTTTAGAGTCGCACCCAGCTCTGTAGAAATCGATAATGAATCCATAGTAGATACTTGTTTAGCTGTATCTAACTTAGAAGAGACTGCTTCAGCCTCTTGTTTTGGGTTTGAATGAGAGCACCCTAAGAATAATAATCCTGTGATCACAAAGGTGATCATGTAGCTAAAATGTTTCATAAATATAGTTTTATTTGTTTGTATTTCATATGCTTCCGAAGTTTTCGGAATCCTTTCCTCTTGTTGTCGTCAAAAGAAGAGAATACCGAAAACTTTTTAGTATTTTTGCGAAACCTTAAAGAGCGAATTGCACATGAAAATAAATTTTAGGCAATTACGCTGTGTTTATAAACAGAAATACAAAAATGTCAACAAAAATTGAAATTTTTGGGGATGCTATTCCACTACCGCAATCTTTAATGTCAGATTCTCACCATTAATATCGAGCTCTTCGAGAGGATCAATAATTTTACTGTGGATAATTTCTTCGGCGAGGGTTTCTCCTGCGATGAGTGATTCGAAGGTTTTGAAAACCTCTTTCATGACAACAGAATCCGTTGCGTACCGAATCGAAATCCGATCAGCGATATCGAAATCTTTCTTTTTTCGCAGTTCTTGAATCGCACGGATTACCTCTCGAGCAAATCCTTCGAGCTTCAACTCGTCAGAGATTTCAGTGTTGAGAATAACAACAGTTTGTGCCGTTGCTTCGGCTTCGATTCCTTCTTCACAGACGAATCCAAAATCAAATTCCTCACTTGAGAGAACCTCATCTCCAATTTTTACGTCCCCATTTTTTAACAGTTCAAAGTCTCCAGATTTTCCTTTGCCGATGAGTTCTTGTACTTTTTTTCCGAGACGCGGACCGACTTTTTTCGCATCGACACGTACAACTTGTTGTGCCAAGCCTTTGATAGAGGTGAGTTGTTCGACTTCTTTTACATTCGCTTCTTCTCGCAAAATATCCATGTCGAGCTTCGTTTTGTTTGTGGTTACAAATTGCATTTTTCCGAGTGGTTGTCGAAGCTTAATCTTCGCTCGTGCTCTGATACCGGCGGCTAAACTCACGATCTCTCGAGAGAGACGAATCTTGTCTTCCACTTTTTTATTTTGCCATTCTTTCTTCTCAAACGGGAAAAACGTCAGGTGAACCGATTCTCCACTGGCGAGTTTTTGAAATAAATCTTCCGCGAAAAATGGACAAACAGGTGCCAAGATTTTTGAAATCATAAACAGAACATGATGCAGTGTTTCATATCCGGATTGTTTCTCATCGGTCATGTCTGGTGCCCAGAAACGTCGTCTAGAACGACGCAAATACCAGTTGTTGAGATTATCAATGAATCCTGGGATCAACTTCAACGCGCCTTCTAAATCGTAGGCATCAAAGTGACTCTTGTATTGTTCGATAAGTGTTTGTAATTCTGACAAAATCCATTGATCGAGTTCGGTCTTCGGAACGGGTTCTGCGAAGACGACCGTTTCGGTTCCAACCGGCGGAATAAATACTCGAAGGTAATCTTCGCTCCTGCTCGGAACACGATTAGTCATAGCAATAGCTTCAAGTACAGTGCCTCCATGCGTCGCCATTGCGATTGTTTTTCCTGGGTGTTTCTGTGCCATATCGGACATAAACTCGTTCATTCTTTTCGCCACAGATTCAGGTTGTTCGGTTTCTTTTTCTGCCAACCGTTCTACTTTTGGAAGGAAGGCTTTTCCTTCGAGTTTCCCAAAGAAAAGTTCTTGAACGCGTGCATCGGTAATAATTTCGCCTTCGAATTTACATTCCTTTTTCAAAATTTCAGCCGTCTCTTGCGTTCTAATGAAAGGAGACGCAACGAGGACATCAAAGTTTCGAATGTGTTTTGCCGTTTCGGTAACTTGTGCTCGTCCTTTCTTTGTTAAGTGGTGTTCATTCTTCACATTTCCAGAATAAATATGTGCCACATTGTGATCGCCTTCTCCGTGTCGAACAAAGAGGAACTTGGTCGGTTGCCAATTATCAATGTTCGCATAAGTTGAAAAGAATTGATAACTTGAACGAAGAGGCAAGATTATTTGTTTTAGAACTTCAGCGACTCCATGTTCACTAAATCTAAAATTTTCACCACGTACAGCGGGTGAATTCAACATATAAAATCGCATCGCATCCGCTCCGTATTTATCAAAAATAATATTTGGATCGGGATAATTCTTTTTAGATTTCGACATTTTTTGTCCGTCTTCAGCCAAGACAATTCCGTTGGTAATCACGTTCTTGAAAATATTTTTTCCAAAGAGCGCACATCCCAAAACATGCAGGGTGTAGAACCATCCACGAGTTTGATCGAGTCCTTCGGCAATGAAATCGGCGGACGGAAAATTTTCGATTTTCGATTTTCGATTTTCGATTTTTTGAAGAGGCACAACTTCTCCATTTTTTGGAAGTCCTTTTACACAACTCAGTTTTAATTTTTTGTTATTCGCCCATTGTGACACAGCTACAATTGGAGATCCGTGAGACACAACAAGGATCTTTTTACCAGAATATTTTACATTTATTTCTGTAAAGAATGCTTCCAATCTGTTTTTTAAATCACTCACACTTTCCCCGCCTGGAAACGGAACACTTGAAACACTATGAATTCGCATGAGTTTCTCAGTTTCCTCATTTGGGTTTCCATCATTCCCAAAATTGAGTTCTGCAAGTCGAGAATCTTCAATGATTTTTGTTCCGGAGGTGTCCGCAAAAAACCCAGCGGTTTCACGCGTTCTTCGATAAGGAGAGGTGAAAATAATATCAAAGTCGGTGTGTTTTTTTGCACTTTTTTCTGCCTGTTTTTTCCCTTTTGTTGTCAGTCCAAATTGCTTCTCTGTTTTTGGATCGCAGGATTCAATTTTAAGAATATTATTTTCGGCTTCTCCGTGTCTGACGATAAAAAATTCGTTTTGGAATTCGGGCTTCCTATTTGCAAATGGATAGTGCTGACTCGCATACGGCATCGCTCCAGATTCAAACCAGCAATCGAGCACTTCCTCGATTCGTTTCATCTGAGGTTTTACAGTTGTCTTAAAATAGAAAAGATTTGGCAGTTCTTTTTCTCTCAAGTCATCGTCATTAAAGAATTTATGAGCGGCTTTGAGTGTTATATTGTGGGTGATAATTAAAATTCGTTTTCCCGCATATTTTTGTAAAGACTCTTTCAAAAATTCTTGAACTCGTGGATAAAATTCCTCAAAAGATTCTCCGCCAGGAACTTTTCCAAATCGCACATCGTTTTTAACTTTAAATTGCGGACACTTTTCGAGGGTTTCTTTCATTGTAAGCCCCTCAAGATCTCCATAATTTTTTTCACAGAGACGAGTATCTTGAATAAGGGGAATGTTCGGAGCAAGAATTTTCGCCGTTTCAATGGCACGATCCCTGTTTGAGGTCAAAACAACATCAAATTGATCACCTAATGAAACTTTTGCATCTTTGGCTTGTTGTCGTCCTTTATCAGTGAGACTCCTATCCTGTGAACCTTGCCAACGATCTTCCACATTCCAATCGGTTTCTCCGTGACGTATAACTGTAATTTCTGTTCCTTCCTTACATTTCGCACATCCCCACGTCATATCATCCACAAAATGTTTGTGAAGATCATCGACTGGTTTTCCAATTTTCTTTTCCAATTCTGCTCGAGAAGACATCACTTCAATCTCACCACATCCATCACAACGCCAGACGGGGATTGGCGTTCCCCAATATCTATTCCGGCTAATTGCCCAATCAGGCGCGTCGATGAGCATCTTTCCAAATCGTCCATCTTTCAAATGTTCGGGCACCCAGTTAATGTTTTGGTTTTCTGCGAGCATTGTTTTCTTAATCTTCTGCACATCCACAAACCACGTTTTAATCCCTCGATACATCAAGGCACACTCACTCCTCCAGCAGTGCGGGTACGAGTGACGGATTTGGTTTCGCAAAAAGAGTTTCGCCCCGAGATTATCAAGCACCCACTTGTTTGCATTGTCCTCAATAGATCCTTCCACCTCGTTGTCGTCTCGGAAGTATTTTCCTTTCAATGCTGGAATGCGGTTATTAAAAAATCCATTTTCATCAATTGGCTGTGGCACAAGGGGGGCAATCTCATTTTCATGACACACCTTCGCATCATCCTCACCGAAGTTCGGTGCTTGGTGCACGATTCCGGTTCCTTCTGCTGCTGACACATAATCGGCATCGAGAACTCGGAAGGCATTTTCGTGTGTTTCGAAAAATGGAAAGAGCGGTGTGTATTTCATTCCCACTAAATCCTTTCCTTTTTTCCGTTCCATTTCACTCCAAAATTCCGCATATTCGCCGTCATTTATAATTCCGTATTTTTCCAATACTTCCGTCCCCAACCAATAACTTTCTCCTGATTCTTCGTTTTTTACTTTCACGTATTCGAGTTTTGGATTAACGGCTAATGCCAAGTTGGACAACAGCGTCCACGGCGTCGTCGTCCACGCGAGGAAATAGGTTTTTTCTTCCGAACCCGGGTTAGATTCCAACCCGGGTTCAATGAACTCAAACTTCACCGTCATCGCTGGATCATCAATATCTTTATAGTTGAGATTCGCTTCAAAGTTTGAAAGCGGACTTCCCAGTTTCGGGGAATATGAGATGATCTTTTCTCCTTCGTAAATCAGTCCCTTTTTCCACAACTCTCCAAAGACCCACCAGACAGATTCCATAAATTCAGGATCCATGGTTTTATAATCATCTTTGAAATTTACAAATCGCCCCATGCGATCTACGGTTGCTTCCCATTCATCAGCACAGCGCATAACGACACTTCGACAGAGTTCATTAAACTTCCCAACACCCATCTTTTCGATGCCGGGTTTTCCTCCGATATTATGCTCTTTTTCTACCTGGAATTCCACGGGTACTCCGTGGCAATCCCATCCCCATTTACGATTTACACGATATCCCTGCATCGTTTTGTATCGCGGAATAACGTCTTTGATTGTCCCCGCCAAAATATGTCCGTAATGAGGACTTCCAGTCGCAAACGGAGGTCCATCATAAAACACAAATTCATTGCGTTTGGCGCGACGATTAACCGACTTTTCAAACACCTGATTTTCTTTCCAAAATTTTAGAATATCAGTCTCGTTTTCAGCGATTGATTTTTGTGGGTCAAAGGGGGGAAAAATGTTTTTCATATATAGAGACATTGTAATCAAAAAATACGCGAAGGGAATCTTCACGAGAGCCCCAAAATTGGGACGGTACCATCTCGAATTGTTACTTAATTTGTTGATAACGCTCAACGTCCCGTAATGCAGGACAAATGCGACACGGTCTAATTTCCCGCTCGGCGGGGGTTTTTCGTGCTCCTGATCTTCGTTCTGTCATTCTGATTTCGTGAAGCGAGAGAAGAATCTCTTATCATACTTAATACAAGATTCTTCGTCGCGTTGCTTCTCAGAATGACAATAAAGAAATCACGGGTGATAGCCGTTCAACAGGATTTTTCTATGTCAAAAAAGAACGACCTAAAAACTACCTGAATTTCTCATTACGTCAATAAGAAAACACTCACTCCAACGAATGTAACAATCCCAACGGCCCACAAAACATTTCGAAATAATGACCGAGATCCCATGATGGCAACGTATCCAACTTTCACAATCGTATTTACAAAAAGGGCAAGTGCAATTGCTGTTTGAGCTGTTTGTGTTAGGAGTTCTCCATTGCGAACAGCTTCGAGAGAAGACAACACAATGGCATCAATATCAATAATTCCGGAAAGGAAAGCAGCGGCATAAACTCCCGAATCTCCAAAGTAACGTTGCCCAAGAGAGAGTGCAAAAAGAACGACAATGAAAATGACTCCAAATTTTAATGCAGGAATGATTTCAAAAGGGCGTTCAAGTTTTATATTTTCTGGCTTTTGGAAAAATCGACTTTTTTTGTTTTTTGATTTTAGGAAAAAATATCCAGCCAACACGGAGCTAGCAAGAGACATACTGATGGGAACGATCAGGAAAGAAAGAAGTTCTTTTGATCCCAAAATTACAACTTCCAATGCTACTCGAGCTTGCATTGTCGCCAACGCAATTAAAATTCCTCCACTAAAGATTTGAGGAAGATTATTTTTTTTCGAACGAATTGCCATTGAAATAGTAACGGCAGTACTGGAGATAATAGCCCCCAAAAATCCAAACAGAGGAATTCCTCCGCGAGTTCCTAAGTATTTAATGAGAAAATATCCTACAAATCCAATTCCAGAGATCAGCATTACTAGCAACCAAACATGAAAAGGAACGAAGGCACCCCATGGATCAATAGCTTCTCGAGGAAGGAATGGAAGTACTGCCGCAGACAGTGCAACGAGCTGGAAAAGCCCAATCCATTCACGAGCTTCGAGTGTTTTTGCAAATTTATGTAATGTATCTCGAAACGCTCCAACCCCACCCAGAAACACCGTTAATAGAATAGCGAGTGTTTGCTGTTCAAACCCGATCAAAACTCCAATAAGAAATGTCAAAAAAGCAGAGAGCTCACTTGTCATTCCAATTCGTTGCATCATAAAGTTTCCATGAGCATGTCCAATGGCAATCAATAATGTTATCGCTCCAAACAAAATAAGAGGAAGCGTGGGGAATTGAGGAAAAATTGTCGATAATGCTCCCAACAAACAAAGCAGAGACATTGTTCGCAGTCCCATAAAACTATCTCTATTTTTCTTTTGATCCTGCATTTCTCGCCAGAGCCCCAAGAATGCTCCCAGTAACGAGGCAATCAAGAGTGAGGCGATCGGACCTGTTGGAAATAAAAGTATGTCCATCTCCTTATTATACCACGAAATACACTAAAACACAAGAGGGGAGTGGGTTAAAAGTTGATAATTAACAACCTGTAGAGAATGTTAAATTTAAAATGTTAAATGTTAAAATAAACTCCAAATCCTAATTTTAAAAATTAGAACTTCTGATTTATTTTTAGTTTTCGCCTTTAACCTTTTACATTTTTCTCTACGAAATAATCTTCAGCAGTTCGGCTTCATCAACTTGTGGCCCAATTCCTGCAAATCGGAGATTCTCTCCCACGAGCAATTCTTGTGCGAGTTGGTCGACTTCATCTTTGGTCACGGCACGAATACGTTTTTTCCAGGCATCGAAATCCTCCTTTGTTCCATAGAGAAGTGCGTCTTTTGCAAAGTGATGGGCGACCTCCTCGGTGTCTTCAGTGCTGAGATCGGTTTTTCCGCAGAGGAAATTTTTTGCTTTTACGACTTCATCTTCCCTGACCCCATTCTCGACCACATCGTTATATTCATCGCGAATGGCTTGTGTCGCCTTCAATACATCATCGAGTTTTACACCAGCGCGTGTTGTCAGAAGTCCTGTATCGGTGAATTCGTCGATCTGTGTTCGGATTGAATAACAGAGTCCTTTTTTTTCTCGAACATTTTGAAACATTCGGGCACTCATGTTTCCTCCTAAAATTGTGGCGAGCACTTTCAACACGGGAAATCTATTATCTGTTTCACTGAGAGCACGAAGTCCTAACGAAATGTGATATTGCTCGGTTTTTTTAACGCGAATTTTAAATTTCTCGGTATGAATATTTTCATCGAAAGGAGATTGTTCTCGAGACTTTTTTAAATCTTCAAATTGGAAATATTGTTCGAGTAAATCGAGACTTCTTTCATTCACCGCTCCTGCGAGGGTAATCACGGTATTTTCTGGTACATAGAGTTCCTTTTGATATTGCTTGAATTGCGCTTGAGTAACGGAGTTTATCAATTTCTTGGTTCCGATCTGGTCCCGCCCGAGTGGTTGATCTCCAAACACCAATTGTTCGAAATCCCAACTGATCTGATACATCGGGGCATCGAGATACATTGCCATTTCCTCCAAAATCACGCCTCGTTCATGGTCAATTTCCGCAGGATTAAATCGAGAATGGAGCATCATGTCAGACAGTACGTCGAGCGATTTTTCGAGATTTTCTTGTCCTGATTTTACGTAGTATCCCGCGTATTCTTTTCCGGTAAAGGCATTAAATTCTCCTCCGAAACTATCCACTGCTTCGGCGACGGCTTTTGGCGTGTCATATTTTTTGGCTCCCTTGAAGAACATATGTTCGAGAAAGTGAGAGATTCCTGCGATCGATATATTTTCGTATCGAGATCCTGCACCAACGAGGATTAACGTTGTAACAACGTTGGTTCCTGGCATTTCAATGGCTTGCAATTTAAGACCATTTTTGAGTGTTCGTGTGTGAATATTCATGAGTTTTTTTTGTAAATTCGAGTGAAGTGTAGGGGAAATAATGTTAAATGTTAAAGGCAAAAGGTAAAAAGAATGTTTAATATCTAATTTCTAATATCTAAAAAACGATAAGCTGTAGATGGCAAGCTCTAAATGAAATAAATTTAACATTTCCGATCGGTTGTTAATTATCCACTTTTAACCCACATCGCACTTGTATTCGAAGGGGTTTCATGGTATAATAACCCGAATGATTTTGAGTATTATCTCGTTTTTCTTCTGTAATACGGTCTGGGCATCGACCCTGCCGACAGCGAATCTAACCGTTTCGCCGAACACAGGAGAGATTGCGAAAGAATTCACTTTTGATGCATCAGACTCGTTTAACTCCCAAGGACGAAAGGGAGGATTGGAGTATCGATTTCAGTTTAGAGGAGGAGAATCCTGGACGAGTTGGTCATCAACTTCTCGACAAAAATACACACCGATGAATCTCGGAACACAACGAGCAAAACTGCAAGTGCGAGAACGAAATACATCAATGATTCAATCAACATATCGAACCTACAAGGTTGTCGGAGATATTTATCGGAAAGCATGGATATCTGTTCGTCCGACGAAAATCAAAGCAGGAGAACCAGCGTATTTTGAGCTTAAAGTTTCACTCCCACGAACGGAAGACCCAGACAAAGTGATATCTCGATGGGATTTTGATTCTGACGGAAGATTTGATACATCGTATTCTCAACAAAAAATAGTAACGCATTCCTACTCTCTTCATGAAGTGGGACAGGTTTCGCCGACGGTAGAGGTAAAATTTGAAGACGGAACAATCAAACGAGTTCGAGGAATTGAAAACCTTACTTCAAAAGGCGGGGCCTCTGTTCGACGAACAATGCTGAGAACAACATGGCCGAAAATGAGAATTTCCTCTCCAGTGGTCGTGGCTCCGATTGTAGATGTGTCACCAGGAAAGGTGGGATACACGGAAGACACAGTTTTTCGATTTGATGCTTCTCACTCCAGAACGCCTACTCACGCATGGATGGAATGGAGCTTTGCGGGAGAAGAATTTATTAAAGGAAAAAATATCGTCTTCAAGAAATTTGATGCTCCAGGAAAACACGAAGTACGAGTACGAACCTGTTATGACAGAGCTCATCCAAAGTGCGAAGAGACACTCGTCACGGTGACGACAAAAGAAGACCCCCTCGACTATCGAGCAGAGGTGCGGGTGTATAACCAAACACGAAGTACATACTTTACTTCAGGGCAAACAAAACAAACCTTCTTTAAGGTTGTGGCTGGAGACAAGGTGCGATTTACATCAAGCATTAAACAGACAGGAGGTGGAAGTTCAGGATTTATCTACCGATGGGATTTTGAAGGAGATGGGGTATGGGATACTCCGTTCCACACCAACTCTGCCGTAGAACATGTGTACTCTCGACCGGCGAATTACAAACCAATGGTGCAGGTTCAAAACCGAGATCTTGTATCTACTGACGTCATGGTAGCGCTTCAAGTAGTATCGAGTTCAGCGCCTCACGGAAACTTTACCGTCGATCAACGATATATATATGTCGGACAAAAAGTTCGATTCTTTCCAAAGGTACAAGATTCTCAAACACCAAACTCTCGAATCAAAATTCGGTTCGATGTGGATGGAGATGGAAAATGGGATAATCGATTCCGATCGATGACATCATATGAGTGGCGATACACAGAGGCCGGTCAGTACATTGCGCGAATGCAAACACAAGATCAGGGTGGAAAAGTTTCAACTATTGCGCGAGTGGTAACCGTCTTTCCTTATAATGAGTATCCAAAAGCACGTGTGAAAGCAACGCGTCGATACGGGGATACAAAGACCATCTTTGAATTTGATGCTGTCGATAGTGTCGGACGAGAACTCCGATATGCGTGGGATTTTGATTACAAAGGAAATAACGATTTGATTTCAAAAGGGCAAAAAGTTGCTGCAGGACAAGAGAAAATTTCAAAGACGTTTACGACTCCAGGGGAAAAACAAATTTCGCTTCGTGTGATTGATGCGTTTGGAAATGAAGACAGGATTCATTTTGCGGTATGGGTTTCTCAATATGTATTGAAACCAGATCCAGAAACTCCACAAGACAATCCAACACCGGAAATTGATTTCCAAAACAAAGAAGTTCCGATTGAGTCGTACGAAAAACGAGTTGCTGCATCGCAGTGGTATCCTGGATACGAACCAAACATGAAGAGAGAGCAACCATTGCAGGCGCGTCCCGATACGCGTGTTCTCTACAAGTATTTAAAACAACAGAAGGGTGAAATTTCTTTCCCAGATCGAGAACTTTCTCGAGCAGAGATGTTTTATTTCATCTACGAACCGTATTTGTCAGGACTGACTTTTAAACTGCAAGACTCAAAAAGGGAAGAGGTGCCTGTATTTGTCTACGGTGTACAACGGTCGCTTATTGTTCCAGGGGTAAATCCTTTCTCTGATGTAAAGAAAAATGACTGGTTTTATCAATCATCACTTTTGAGTTACCGAGACCGATATACGACAGCCCCATTCTTTCATCCAACCGTGAAAGTTGAGTCAGTGCAGGCGACGGTGATGATCAGAAAGATTACTGGACGAAATGTGGACTTCGGAGAAGAAGTGACACGGCAAGAATTCCGGAATGCGTTGAGCTACTAGAACCGAGTTCGAACTCAAGTGGAAAATCTAACCCGGGTTAGGTTTTTTCGTTTGCCTTTTATTTTTTAGCCACTCACAATAAGAGTGTATGAAATTTTCACATTTTCAACAAATCATAGATAGGATACGAACAGATGTACCTTGTCCGGAATGTGGAGCTTTTTTTGACGAAGCGGAAATCAATATTGAAAGAGTGAGTTCAAAGAATATTGAGTTTTTTATTTCGTGTCCGTATTGCTTTGCGGAGGTGGTGGTGCTTGCACAAATCGAAATTATTCAACGGGTTCATCATTCAATTAGGAAACCGACTTCTGTTGAAAAAGGACAGAAGGGGATTTCTCCAGAATCCGTGAAAGACCTTTCGCAATTTCTCAAAAATTTTCAAGGGCGTGACGTGCGAGAACTTTTTTAATTCTTTCTCATGATAAAACGACTCATCATCCTCGTAGTAATAATCCTCGTTGGAGGGTATATTTTCAATAATGTGGATTTTTCTGGGTCAAAGGAAAAACTGAAGAATTTTATTGAAGAAAAAACAGGGGAGGAGATTTTTAAAGACATGAGCTTAGAGGGATTGATGGCAAAGAAGGAAAAGTTAGAAGAGAAATTAAACACATTGGCAGAGTCGTTGAAAGACAAAGTAGAAGAAGGGAGCGATAAATATTATAAGATTGAGGAGTCGGTAATGGATACCAAGCAAGCGATTGAAGACACACAAAAAGCTATTGAAAATCTTCAAGAGTCAGTAGGGAAAACAAAAGAAAGCTTGGGAGTGGGGAGAATCCCGGAGTAGATTTGCATTTTGACTTGAGTTCGAACTAAGTTCGAACTCGGATATTCGATTCTAGTCTAACCCGGGTTAGGATATTTACATTGAGTTCGAACTCTAAAATGTAGGAGAGTTCGAACTCGGACATTTAGACAACGTTTCGATGCTATCGTCAATCCAAAATGTCAAAAAGTCCGTAACAAAGTGCAGAATCATTCGTTTAAGTGTCTGGAATTTTATGAAGGAATATCGGCGAGAAAACTTGACTTTTTTCGCTCCCAGCGTAGGGTTCCGAAGATTTAGACGGCTTGCCCCCAGCCGGGGTTCCCGTCTCGCCTGTAAAATGGTACGAAAGGGGGCTTTCATAAACCATTCTCCCGCGCGAAAAAGATCTCGGTCTTTGATGCCCGTGGCCGGAAGAGACTGTCGAGAGCTTCGAGATGACTCATTCGAAACTCGCTTGAAGACCTCTTTTCTAGAGAGAAATGAAAACAAATTCACTCGCCTGCTTAATGACCGTTCGGCGCTGAGGTTTATTACCTCATTGCTCAGGTTCGCAGAGCGGGCGATTATTAATTATTTATTAAAACACGCTTAAAATGGACTTATTTAGTCGAATTAAAAAAAGCGTTGCCTCAGTAGCCTTCGTGGCTATGGCATTCACTATTCTTGCACCAGTTGCAAGCGCAATGTTGCCTTTCACTGACGCAGCGGAAATTCCATCTTGGGCCGAAGAAGCTATCGAAGAGCTTATGGACCAAGGTGTTTTGGGCGGAAATGATGACGGATCTTTTGCACCAAACCGACAATTGAATCGGGCAGAAGTTTCAAAAGTCATTGTTCTCGCATCAGGCGTCGACTTTGATACTACAGGAGGTCCACACTTCCCAGACGTATCAGCAGATGCTTGGTACTACGACTATGTTGAAACAATGTACAACTACGGATGGATTAACGGATACCCGGACGGACTTTTCCGACCAGGTGTTGGTATCAACCGAGTTGAAGTTGCTAAAATGGTTGTAAACGCATTCGAGATTGATCAAGACCTTTCAGGAGCACCTCACTTTGATGATGTGACTGGAAGCGACTGGTTCTACGGATACGTTGAAACAGCATACAACAATGGGCTTATGAGAGGTTACGGAGATGGAACATTTGGACCATCAAACGCTGTAACTCGTGCTGAAACAGCGCACATCACATACAACTCACAACTTGTTGTTGCACCAATTATGGGACCTGCTGAAGGAACACTTGAAGTGACTCTTTCAGACATGACTCCACGAGGAACAAACGTTCCTTACAACGCAACGTCAGTACCTTACTTGACGGTTGAAGTTACTGCTTCAGACGACAGTGACGTAGAAATTTCTTCTATGACATACACTCGTTTGGGACTTGGTGACAATGACGATTTCGATAACGTATGGTTGGAAATTGATGGATTCAAAGTTGGAAACGACAAATCTGTTAACAACGACGATATTGTTGAACTTCGTTTCAACCCTCCAGTAGTAGTACCGGCAGGACAGACACTCATCGCTGATGTTGTGGCTTCTGCTAAGTATCTTTCTACTGACAAAAACGTTGGACACCACAGTCGATTCGCTCTTGTGAGCGCTGATGACGTGGCTTCTACTGCCGTTAATGTAGTGGGAGACTTTCCAATTGAAGGTGAAGAAATGGAAGTTGCAGACTACGAAGTTTCACAACTTACTTTCTCATCACTCGGATCAGCAACAACTGTTGATGTTGGAGACAACTTCATTGAGATCGGTAAATTCCGACTCTTGAACGCTTCTAACACAAACAAAGATGTTGAACTTCGAGCGGTTACTTTCAAAAACGATGGTACAGCTGAACTTGAAGATGATCTTGAAAACGTAGCTTTATACGTTTCAGGAGAACAAGTAAGTGCTGAATCAATCATTGATGGTGATTACCTTACCTTTCGTTTGGACAATGGAGTGACAGGAGGATTCGTTCTTGAGGACGGAGACTCAAAGATCTTCTCACTTCGGGCAGACATCGTTTCTGCTGAATCACAAGATTCTATTATTTTCAAAATTGACAACTATGAAGACGTTGTTGGTGTTGAAATCGGAACTTCATTCGGAGTAAAAGCTATTTCAGGAAATTCTTCAACTGTAATTACAGATACAGCATACGGATGTACAAATACATCTAGTGCAGAAGACAAATGTGCTACTTTGTCTACGTACACAATCGATTCAGGAGACTTGAACGTTTCACGTGACCCATCGTCACTTGGAAATCAAGAATACTCTCCAGGATCAAATGATGTAGTGGCTTTGACAGCACGACTCGTTGTAGACCAACCACTCTTGGTGGACGGTATCTACATCGATGTTGCTTCAACTTCTACAGTTGCTGATAAAACAGACACTGGAAGTGGAGCAAATCAATTAGCTGACTTCAATTATGCATTTGATAACTTCCGATTGTTCCTCAACGATCAATTGGTTGATACAGAAAACGACTTCACAATGAAGACGGGAACTGCAGCTGCACTTGAGGTTGCTGGTACTCCAGCAAACTTCACCTTAAACTTCAACACAACATTCGAGATTGCGGGAACGTCTATCTTGAAAATTGTTATGAATGTTGCGGATGGAGCTGTGACTGATGATTCATTGAAATTGGAGATCGCAGCAAGCGACTTCCAATCACCAGAATATATTTCTACAGGTGACCAAGTAGCGACTGCGGGACTTCTCGGATCAGCTTCTGGATCATTTGTAAATATTCAAAAATCTACATATACAGTTGTAGAAACATCAGGACTTTCTGATGGTGATAAATTGGTTGCTGGAGTTGATGATGTTACCTTCATGGAGGTGACTATCGATAACAACGACTCAGGAGACATCAATATTACATCATTGACGGTTGCTGCGAGAACCATTGCTAACGATGCAGGAACTGGAACAATTAGTACAAATGTTTCAGGATCAGCTCGAACATACTCTAACTTCACGTTGGCAGTGTTCGTCGATGGTACACAACAAGGTTCTGCGAAGAACTTGAGTTCAGTTACTGCTACAGCAGGACAAGCTACATTCAACGATTTGTCTGTAGTCATTCCATCAGCTATGCAAAAAGAATTCGTTATTGTTGTTGATACAATCGAATCTTCTGCAACAGCTATTGCAACAACTACTGGTGCAGTTACTACTTCAACAACTCTTACGGTTGTAGATAGTACTGATATGGAAGCAGGAGATATTGTTTCTTTCGCAAAAACAGGGGTAACAACAGAACTAGAAGCTATCGCTTCTGTAACAGATGCTACAACAGTAGTTTTGGAAGCAGCTCCAACGGGAGAGTTCTATAATGCTACCATCTTGGCTGGTGAACATACAGGAACAATGACCACAATAACAGTGGCTACTTCAACAGTATTTCAGATTGGCGATGTTCTTACGATTGCAGGAGCGGTGACTAATATTCCTCTAGTAGTAACAGCCATTCCTGGCGGCGGCGCAACGTTAACAGTTGCTTCAACAGCCTTTACAACAGATCCTACTGATACTGCAGTTATTACTGGTAGCAATGCTGGTACGGTTACTGTGAAACACCAAATTGGATTGGACTTGACTGTTGTCGAAGCTGACAATGTCGAGAACGGACAATCAGTGTACGAAACAAGTTCTGGTACTTCATCTACGCTTAATACGGCAGTAGTAGGAAAAGCTTTTGAACTCGTTTCTTCTGGTACATTGACAGCGTCTGTGAACTCTGCGATTGCTTCAGATCTTTTGATTGCTGGTCAATCAAATGTTGAAATATTGAAGCTTCGACTCAATGCTGCGGACGACGAGGTACAGGTCAAGGACTTGTACTTTGAAAACGACAACTACAATGTCGCTGTTCCGCCACACGCTGGAGACCGAATGGACTTCAAGTTGTACAACGAATCAGGTACATTGATCCAAGAAAAGACAATGTCTGGAGGAACACTTCACTTCGAATTGGCAAATGCTGATCGAATCAGAGTTCCAAAAGACGACTCAACATTTGTGACTGTGAAAGCAGACATCCGAGATATCACAAAAGCAAATCAAACAGGGGCTAAATTATTGCTCGCTTTGAATGCTGATACTGGGACGAATGCCTTCTATGGTATTCAAGCGGTTACAGCGGCTACAGGTGATGACATCGCTACACCAACTGCTGGATGGGGAGACGCAGTAGGACAAGCATTTGTTGCTTACAACAGTGCTCTTACTATCGAGGCGGCGGCATCACAGCCAACAATGGCACTGCCTTCAGTAGGATCTACAGAAATTTACCGATTCACAGTTACAGCAGATGCTGCTGACAATGCTTCAATCGGACGTGTAACAATGGATGTTGACCTCAATGGTCTCAAAACATCAGCAACACTTCCGGTTGCATTCACAACACAAAAAGTAGTAGACGGATCACCAGATGTAGGACAAACCTTTGCGACTACTATCATAGGTGGATTTTTGTTCAACAGTGCAGTAGGAGGACGAGTCGCTGTTGAAATCAACGAAAGTCTTGCTGGCAACTCATCAGAAACATACGCAGTATTCATGTCGAATACGGCGGAAGATGGTACCGTTGTTGATTCAGATGGTGTGACCGTATCGCTTGTGCGAGATGCATCGTACGTAGCACCAGCTATTAAGGCGACACAGGATGCAGTTGGAACGGCAGCAGTTGCGCAAACAGCTACTGTTACACTTGCTGAAACTGCGACTGGTGACGGTGTATTGACAGTAACTTTGGCGGGTGCTTTGACAACGACTCAAGCAATCACTAATGGCGACACTGCTCCAGAGGTTGTAGTTGCGTTTCTTCTTGCTCATACAACTGCTTATGCAGGTGTAGGAATAACAATAGAAGAGGGAGCTACTACTTCAACAATTCTCTTTACAGCAACAACAGCTGGAACACCATTTGTAACTCCTGCGGAAGATATTACAGCAGCTAGTATGACTGCAGAAGCAGCTGCTGGAACAGCAAATGTTCGACCGGTGTACAACAAGCTTGTGGTTTGGTCTGATGAATCAGATCCTTCACACTCAGCTACTACAGTTGACTGGTTAAACGGTTACTTACTTGATGTTGATACAGCAGGTTTGAAACTTCAACGATAAATAAATCTCTTTAAAGAATTAATTACTTTTTAGAAAGATGATTATCGATTTAACCTAGCTCCGGAGCCTTCGGGCTCCGGAGCTGGTTGATAAAAAGAACTTCGTCAGAGAGGAGATCATTATCTCCGCTGTATGAAAATTAGAAGAAACCCTGTCCAGGGGATATATACCCTGGGTGGGGTTTTTTTGATGTTTGTTGATACCTGTTGATACCCGAGTTCGAACTGGACTCCAGTGGACTCCAGTTCGAACTCATTCCGAATCCTCGGCTCTCTCCAGTTCGAACTCTCGTTCTCAACCCCCAATCCGAGTTCGAACTCAAGAATCGGCTCCAGTTCGAACTCATCTTGAATGTGAAGTTTATATAAATTAGCAGGGTTGTTTTCCGAGTTCGAACTCATAGAGTTCGAACTCATGAATAGAATCGAACCACTTCAGGAAAATAAGTTTTATCACGTTTTCAATCGAGGATTGAATAAACAACAGATCTTTTTTGATGCAAAAGATTATGAGTATTTTTATAATAATATTCCGCGTTATAAAGAAAAATTTACACAAATTCAAATTTTAGCTTGGTGTCTTTTACCCAATCATTTTCATTTCCTGTTGGTTGAGAAAGAGAAAGCCAACAGTTCGAACTCTAAGAGTTCGAACCATAACTGTAGCATCTCGAAATTTATGCAAAAGGTTCAACAATCCTATGCGGTCTTTTTTAATCATAAATACGGTGAATCAATAAAACAGGGGAAAAAGGGTCCTGTTTTTGAAGGACGATTTAAAGCAAAAATAGTAGAAGATGATGATTATTTCTACCGACTCAAACAATATATTGAATGGAACGCCGTGAAGCATGAGATCGTCGATAAGCCTGAAGAGTGGGGGTATTCCAGCTATTCTAAGGATTCTAACCCGGATTGGGATTTGGAGGATGAATTTAATCCATATTTCGAATAATCGAAAATAATTGAGTTCGAACTCAATTATTTTTGAGTTCGAACTCAAATCTGAACAGATGTGAAATTTATATAAAATCGTAGAGTGGATATTCCTCAATAGATTTGTACTATAAGTAGGATGATAGCAAACAAATCAGTCGAATTCGAAAAAAATAAGTTCTACCATATCTATAATCGTGGACACAACAAACAACAGATATTCTTTGATGCAAAGGATTATGATTGGTTTTATCAAAATATTGCGCAGTTTAAACTTGCCTGTCCGAATATTCAGATTATTTCTTGGTGCTTCTTGCCCAATCACTTTCATTTTCTGATGATAGAGAAATCATTGGATACGTATCCTAAGGATACGTATCCCAAAACGGAACAAATCTCAATTTTCATGCAAAAATTGCAACAAGCTTATGCTACTTTTTTTAATACCAAATACGGAGAGTCTATAAAAGAAGGAAAGAAAGGCCTTGTCTTCGAGGAGCGATTCAAAGCTAAACTGGTCGAAGATGAGGACTACTTACTTCAGATCAAACAATATATCGAGTGGAATGCCGTTAAACATGAAATAGTCGATAAACCAGAGGAGTGGGGGTATACCTCCTTTATTCCTGGTACCATAGATTCAGAGTTATCGGTTGGGTTAGAGTTTAATCCGTATTTCGAGTAACCTTGGGTCCAGACTCACAATCATGATCCAGAAACTCTCCCTTTTTGATTTCCGAAACTACGAAGAAAAGCACTTCAAGTTTACGGAGAAAAACGTCGTTTTTTATGGAGGAAATGGAAAAGGGAAAACCAATATATTGGAAGCCATTTCTATCTTGAGTATGGGAAAGAGCTGGAGGGAAACGAATGCGGAGGACCTTATTTACAACCCGGGTTCAGAAAAACAGGGAACCCGGGTTGGATTGATTCAAGCAACCCTCGAAAATGGAAACTTATATGAAGTAAAGATTGCCCCGCGGTCGCGGGTATTTGAAAAAAACGCAAAGAATGTATCGCTGCGCCAACACTTTGGAAAAATCCCGACGCTTCTTTTTGTTCCTGAGCACTTGACGTTGTTCTCGGGAACGAAAAGAAACCGACAACGGTTCTTTGATAGATTCTTGTTTCAAATCTCTACTAACTACCGAGAGAATCTCACGAAATTTAATCGCGTGTTGAAGCAGAAGAATGCGCTGTTGAAATCTTTTCAGGATTTGAGTTCGAACTCTAAGAGTTCGAACTCGGAACTCATTGCTCCTTGGAACGAAATACTCGCCGATACTATTCCGTCTCTGGTGAAGGCGAGAGAGGGATTTTTAGCAGAACTGAACCCTTTACTCCAAAAGGAACTGAAAGGACTCTCACGGTCATCTGACTCGATCGAGATACGGTTGGAAAAAGCGGAAAATGTTGCGATGACCAAGGAAGCAATTTTGAATTTCTTCACAAAAAATTCTGCTCGCGAACAAGCCGCTGGAAAATGCTTGCTTGGTCCGCATCGTGATGACTTTGCGTTTTATTATCGTGACAAACCCATCCTTGCTTCGGCATCCAGGGGAGAGGAACGATCGGTGATGCTCGCCATGCTCGCTGCACAGAAACATATCCTCAAAGCACTTGGGGGACCTTCGCCAATATTGCTTCTCGACGACGTATTCTCTGAACTCGATCAATCACGTCAGGATTACCTCGAAAACCTCTGTAACGAGTCACAAATCTTTTTTACGACCACGCACGAGTCTCATTTTAAAAACTTCTCTCATCCGGTGCAGAAAATTGATTTGAGTCTCCCTAACCCGGGTTCAACAAAGAATCTTTCAGGACAGAACCCGGGTTAGGGAGTTGGGGTTTATTTTCCTTTTCCTTTTCCTTTGAATTTATCCATACTGTCGCGCAATTCGATTGTAATGGGAGTTCCGAAAAATCCGTATTTCTCTCTGATTTTATTTTCCAAATATCGACGATAACTAAAGTGAAATGCTTTGGTGTTATTCACAAAGAATAAAAACTTTGGTGGGCTTATATCAACCTGCGAGAGGTATTTAATAGTACCCTTTTTATTTCCAGCCATTGGTTGTATGTGTCCGAAATACACTTCAGGAACAAAGGCATTGAGTTCTGAGGTTCCAATTCGTTTTTGTCGTTCAGCCTTAATCGCAACGGCAGATTTCAAAACATCTTCAATTCCTTTCCCTGTTTTTGCAGAGAAAAAGAGAACTGGTGCCCACGGCAAAAATGGAATTTCTTTTGACAAATAATGCCAATAATTTTTTCGCACATCGTCAAGCTCTTCTCCCCACATTTTCACCTGATCGTGTTCTCGTTCATCAGTTTCATCTTCTTGTCTTGCCTTTTCTCGTACCAGATCGAATTTATTCACACATACGATGAGCCCTTTCCCAGATTCCACAATCTTTCCCGCAATCGCGAGATCTTGATGAGTTACTCCTTCCAGCGCATCAATTAACAGCGCACACACGTCAGATCGTTCAATCGCATCAGCAGAGCGAACGCTTCCCCAGAATTCCAATGATTTTTGCTCATCTTTCTGCCCTCTTTTTGAGTGCGTCTTTCCAGGACGACGAAGTCCGGCGGTATCGAGAAAAACAAACGGGTGCGTTTCATCTCCTTGTTTCCAATCAAACTGCGTATCGATTGTATCGCGTGTAGTCCCAGGAATAGCAGAAACGACTGATCGCTGTTTTCCGAGAAATCCATTCATCAATGAACTTTTTCCTACATTTGGACGTCCGACAAAGGCCAATTTAATGTCATCGGTTTCTTCCACAACGGCCGTATCGGCGAATCCTGCCTCTTTTAATTTCTTTTCAATTCCATCTTCGAGTTCAAAAACACCCGTGAAGTTTTTTGCAGAAATCGGAATCGGAACATCGAAACCAAACTTGGTGAGTTCGAGTATTCGAGAGGTGTTTCCGTCATCGATTTTGTTTGCCACAAAAAGAATCGGCACTTTTGTTCTTCGTAATTTTTTCACAATCTCCTCATCGTCGAATGTCATTTCAGACTTTCCATCAACCATAAACAAAATGAGATCGGCATTTTCGATCGCACTTTCTACCTGTAATTGAATTTGCGTTTCAAGATCATCGCCCTTCTCGTTCGTTAATCCAGCCGTATCAACAAGCCAAAAAGAGAACGCTCGCGGATTTCCATCGTCATCAAATTCACTCGAAAGCGTCACCTTATCCATCAACTGATCTCGAGTTGTTCCAGGGATATCAGAGATGATTGCTTTTTTTGATTTTACAAAGCAATTGAAAAGGGTCGATTTTCCGACGTTCGGGCGACCGATAATAGCGACTATGGGAAGGTCCATTTGCGCCGAGTGTACTTAACAATTGTCAATTAGCAATTACGAATTACGAATTTCCAACCCGGGTTAGAATTTTTCTATAAACTCTAAACTATAAACTGTTAACTATTTCCTATAAACTGTTCTCAGCATGCTTTCTTTGCTTCGAAAATTGATT
>Ga0075121_1000339_pt1 | contig 32773 bp, 25 predicted proteins | sample AntAceMetag02UKG_FD_69793 | JGI IMG/M metagenome (GOLD analysis project Ga0075121, IMG submission 69793) | Saline lake microbial communities from Ace Lake, Antarctica - Antarctic Ace Lake Metagenome 02UKG | ecosystem: Environmental > Aquatic > Non-marine Saline and Alkaline > Saline | place... | reverse complement strand
CTCCTGAGCATCATCTAGATACAATGAAGGAAGGGCACAAATATGTCAAGAGCAAAAGTGATGTATTCCTCTCTGTGATAATCGGTTGCAACACAAAATACTTTTGTCGGTGGCGTCACAGTATGGAAACTCCCGGGTCACCGCAAAACGCGGTGAGACCGCCGGGGGCGCATGGAATCGCCTTGCTCCGTTTTCCCGGCTGGCATAGGCTGGTGTGCAGAATTTGCAGAAGGAGAAACCGCTATGAATATCGAAAAAGGCTCGGCATGGATCCCGTTCACCACCATGGAGCGCTTCATGCGCGATGTGTTCATCGGTCTGGGGGTGCCCAAAACTCAGGCGGCCATCTCCGCAAATGTGCTGATCACGGCCGACCAGCTCGGATTCGACTCCCATGGCATTTCCCGCCTCAAACCCATCTATTACGACCGCATCCGAGCCGGCATCCAGTCCCCCAAGACCAAGATCACCACAATCAAAGAAACCGGGACCACGGCGGTCCTCGACGGTGGCAACGGCATGGGACATGTGGTGGGCCAAAAGGCCATGACTCTCGCCATCCGAAAAGCCAAAAAGAACGGGCTGGGCATGGTGGTGGTCCGCAACTCCACCCATTACGGCATTGCCGGCTACTATCCGCTGATGGCGGTCGAGGCCGGCATGATCGGCATCACAGGGACCAATGCACGGCCCTCCATGGCACCGACCTTCGGCACCGAGAACATGCTGGGGACCAATCCGCTGACCTTCGGGATGCCCACGGATGAGAAATTCCCGTTCCTGCTCGACTGCGCCACCTCCATCATTCAGCGCGGCAAGGTGGAGATCTATGCCAAGCTGAACAAGAAGATGCCCAAGGGGTGGGTCATTGCTTCGGACGGATCATCGAAAAGCAACCCGAAGGAAGTGCTGGAGGATCTGGTGCAGGGGCAGGCCGCACTGGTCCCTCTCGGCGGCATCGGAGAAGAGCTATCCGGCTATAAGGGATATGGATACGCCACCGCCGTGGAAATCCTCTGCTCTGCCCTGCAGCAGGGCGCCTATATGAAAATGCTCAGCGGGTTGGATAAAAAGGGCGGGAAAATCCCCTATCCGCTGGGCCACTTCTTCCTGGCGATCAATGTGGAGGCCTTCACCACCCTGCCGGCCTTCAAGCGAACCGCCGGGGATATTCTCCGCCAGCTCCGCGCCTCCAAGAAGATGCCCGGTGCCAAACGGATCTTCACCGCAGGGGAGAAGGAATATCTCACGAAGAAGGAGCGGAAGAAAAAAGGCGTGCCGGTCAACAAAGTGACCCAGAAGGAAATGGTCGCGATGCGCGATGAACTCGGCCTCACGCGCTATACCTTCCCGTTTGAAAAGAAAAAGAGCCGGCGCTGACGCACCGGCTCCCTCCCATCGCAACGGGAGACCTACAGCGGCGGGAAATCGAACTTCGTTTGCAGGAGATCAACCAGACGGTCCGCGATAGCGGCTTCGTTCTCGCCGGACACCTCAATGTTCACTTCGCTCCCGAGATTCATTTCCAGTGACAGCAGCTGCATCACGGAACTCACGTTGCAGGAACCATTCGGGCTAGTCAGCTCGATCTGGCCGGGATAGCTCTGGAACTCCTTGACGATCAATGCCGAAGGACGACAGTGAATGCCCTGAGTATTTTCAATGATAGCAGTTCGTGTTTGCATAATACGGGGGAAACCGCCGCATTAGGCCATAGACCTGTGCCCCTGTCCAGTTCAAAGAACCCCATATGACGGATGGCAGCGGCGGCGCGTACATCGAGGAGTCTCAGAAATCCAGCAGGGTCTCTCCGGGGAAGAAGTGCTCGCACAGGCGGCTTTTTAGGTCTTCAATGCCTTCGTCAAAGGCGGCAGCCATCTGAATCGGCTTTTCCTTCGTCTTCCTCTTAAAGGAGGCCAGATTCTTTTTTGCATCGGGTTCATCCATCTTGTTTGCGATGACCCAATAGGGACGATGCTCCAGTTCAGGCTTATAGAGGCGGAGTTCCTCCCGCAGGCTTCGGAAGTCGGCGGTCGGGTCCCGGCCATCGATGCCGGACATGTCGATGACAAACAGGAGGAAATTGGTGCGTTCCACATGGCGGAGGAAATGGTGGCCGAGGCCAACGCCCTGATGCGCATCTTTGATCAGACCGGGCACATCCGCCATCTGAATGGAGTGCGTAACATCAAAAATAATGGTCCCCACATGCGGGTGAAGGGTGGTGAACGGATACGGGGCCACCTTGGGGCGGGCCGCACTGAGTACACTCAGAATGGTGGACTTGCCGGCGTTGGGATAGCCAACCAGGCCCACATCCGCCACGGTCTTCATGATCAGACGGATATTCTTTTCCTCGCCCTTGGTCCCTTCGGTAATCTCCGTCGGGGCCTGATGGGTACTGGTTTTGAAATGCATGTTGCCCAGACCGCCCTTGCCGCCTTTGGCCACCAGCAGACGGTCTCCGTCCTCCAGCACCTCACCGATCCATTCATCGGTATCGTCATCGCGCGCTTCGGTGCCGGCCGGAACGGGCACCATTTTATCCACGCCGGTTTTCCCATACTGCTGGCGGGCACGGCCCTGTTCGCCATGGGTGGCCTTCTTGATCGGAGCAAACCGGAGGTCCAGCAGGGAGGCCACATCCTTGGAGGCCCGCAAATAGACACTACCGCCATCGGCCCCATCGCCACCGTCGGGACCGCCATGGGGGATGTACTTTTCGCGGCGGAAGGAAGCCGAGCCGTCGCCGCCGTTACCGGCGAAAACCTGAATGCGAACCTGATCCACAAATGTCATTGGTTTCATACAGTACCACTCAATCTAAAAAAACAAAAAGGGCGGCACCTCACGGTCCGCCCTTTGCCGTCCTCGGGACGTGTTGTTGCCGGTTTACGCCTCGGCGATTTTCTGAACATTGACGCGGCGGCCTTCGCGGTCAAAAGAGACCACGCCATCCACCAGCGCAAACAAGGTGTAGTCCTTGCCCATGCCGACATTCAGACCGGGCTGCTTCTTCGTGCCGACCTGGCGGACCAAAATGCTTCCGGCTGTGACGGTCTGACCGCCAAAACGCTTGATTCCGCGCCGCTGTCCGTTGCTATCGCGACCGTTGCGGCTACTTCCCTGACCTTTTTTATGTGACATTTTTCAGCTCCTTGCTTACTACGCGATGGACGCAATTTTCACGCGCAACAGGTTCTGGCGATGCCCCACCTTGCGGTGATAACCCTTACGGCGCTTTTTCTTGAACGCCACGACCTTTTTGGCGCGATATTCTTCAATGACCTCAGCGGTCACCTTGGCATCCGCGACAAGCGGAATACCGATTTTCAAACCGGAGCCATCATTCAAGGCCAACACACGGCCCAGTTCAATGGTCTGACCCGCTTCGGCGTCATCCAACAACTCGACAGACACAACATCATTTTTTTGAACCCGGTACTGCTTGCCACCAGTTTCGATTACCGCATACGCTTCCATCTGAATCCTCATTTCCCGGGCCGGCTACACACCAAGCCCAACTCACCAAATAGGCGTGCAAGATACGCAAACCCTCCGCCGCTGTCAATCCTGCGTCCTGATATATTTTTTACAGGACGGGTTGACGGCAATACAGGGGCGTGGTACAAAGGCCCCCATCGTCTGAGATTTGGGGGGTTAGCTCAGTTTGGTAGAGCGCCTGAATGGCATTCAGGAGGTCGGGAGTTCGAACCTCCTACCCTCCACCAAATCTCAGACTCCACCGCCTCGAAAGGGCGGTTTTTTATTGTGCAAACTCCTCTCCCACCTGTATTGTTCGGCCTTTATGGACACAGTAAGGAGTTCCCTATGATTCTCGCCTATATCGATCCGGGCAGCGGCAGTATTCTCATCCAAGTGATCCTCGCCTCCTGCGTGGGCGGAATTCTTGTATTCTGGAATAAAATCAAGTCCCTCTTCAGCCGAAAGAAACCTGACGACACCCAAAAATCGGACTAATTGCTATGCCCCGAATCGCAGGCTCATTTCGCGACCCGAGTGGGTATGTCTTCCAACATCAGGACCAGATCTACCGGGCACTGGACGCCACGGCCAGCGATCTGCTGCAAGAGCTGGAAACCCAGGGACACCTGAAGCGCTGGATCAAGGAAGGCCTTGTTGTCGGCACCCGCTTCGTCACAGATGTGAATCTACTAGCCGAGCTTCAATCGGCCCACCCCGGATTTGAATCCTTTTTGGAGCATGACCGGATTGCACCGATTACCTACCCCTACGAATGGTCCATTTCGATGCTGGCAGATGCGGGCCGGCTGACGCTGCGCCTCCAGAAGGAACTTTTGACTCTCGGTCTCTCTCTGAAAGATGCCACCGCCTACAATATTCAGTTTGTTCAGGGGCGGCCGGTTTTCATCGATCTGACCTCCATTGAACGCCCCGCCCGCCTCGATCTTTGGTTTGCCCTGGGCCAGTTCAACCGGATGTTCCTCTACCCGCTTCTTCTGGTCAAACATGCCGGATGGGATCTGCGATCCTATTTTCTGTCCAATCTTGATGGACGCTCCACACTTCAAGTGGGACAGGGATTTTCTTTCTTCAAACGCTGGCGCCCTTCCCTGATTCTGGATGTCGGCCTGCCGTTTGCCCTGGAGCGGAAGGTGAAAGCCGGAACGGCCGCCGCCCCAAAGGCCTCCTCCAAGAGCGAGAGCAAAGACCACGCCGGCAATTCAGCGGTGCAGAAAATGACGCTCAATCGGCTGGATAAAAAAGTGATGGGCCTGGCTCAATCCATCTCGCCCGACACCGTCTGGGGAGATTACACACAGATTTGTTCCTATGATGATGAAGCCGAATCTTCCAAGAAAGCGCTGGTCGGCGACTTCATTCGACAGGCCCAGTCCACGCTGGTGCTCGATATCGGGTGCAACACCGGAGATTACTCCCGCATTGCGGCAGACACCGGTGCCGCCGTTCTCGCCACTGATTTTGATATCGGCGCCGTGGAACAGATGTATCAGCGCCTGAAGAAAGAGCCGAAGTCCATCACACCGATGGTCGTGGATATTGCCAATCCCAGTCCTGGGATTGGATATCTCAATGAGGAGAGGCCGGCCTTCTTTGACCGAGCCGAACCCGACTGCATCCTAGCGCTGGCGGTAATTCATCACCTGCTGGTCGGAGCCAACCTTCCGATGGCCTCGATTCGTGATTTGTTCGCCCGCCTGACGTCCAAAACTCTCGTGCTGGAATTTGTCCCCACGGATGATATTATGTTCCGCAAGCTGATTGAGTTCCGCGTGAACCTGTTTGAACACATCACCCTTGAGCATTGCATCGCGGTATTCAGCGAGTCGTTCACCCTTGTTCGCCAGGAATCCGTCGAGCACTCTCCCCGGACACTCCTCCTGTTTGAAAAATGAGCCTGAATCCTGCCTTTACATAATCGGTAACACAACAGTGTTCCGATCGATTAACTAACTTGATTTTGCAGTAGGCATTTGCTATCATTCTTTTATGGGTAGTGGGGATTCAAAATACAAAGTGGCCAATCAAAGCTCTTCTTGCCCATGCGACATGTTTGAAATCACTTTGTCTGGAAAATCTTTCCGCCAGTCATGAATATCGGCTCCCTTCACACCTTATATGGCCGTCGGGCCGGAGCAGAATTACAAACAGAACGCATTCTGCTTACTCTGGCTTCCCTGCCGGATGTGCATCTAACCGTTTTTTGCAACCGCGAAGCCTATGACACCCTCCCGGAAGAGACTGCCACATTTACGAAGATCTATCGCCGCCCTCTGGATAACCAGTTCCGAAAGGCGGCTTGGCTGGAGTTCAGCGCCAGCCAAGATATAAAAGACAAGGGGGTCGAAGTCTTTTGGATTCCAAGCGGATCTAATAGTTTTCCGGGCCCTTGGCGAATTCCAACCGTGGTCTCCTTTCTGGATTTGGGCGAATACTTTGTTAAAAATAAGTACGATTGGGTGCGCACCCTGTATCGTAAAGCTCTTTGCATCCCTCTTTCCTTGCGCCGGGCCACCGAATTTACCGCGCTATCGCAACAAACGGCGGATGACTTAAATCAACTTTTCAAGATGCGTAAACCCCCCCATGTTATTCTGCCTGGGTCCTCCCCCCGCTTTCTCAGCTTGCGGCAACCTGACCCAGCGGCTGTCATTCGGGCTGAAACCGGACAAGAACTGGAACGCATCATTTTCTATCCTGCTCGCACAGACTATCTAGGCAAAGGGTTCGACCTATTGCTCCCCGCCTATCAAGCCTGGTCTGCTACCCTCGACAACCCGCCACCGCTGATTCTGGCAGGACCCGCCGGTATGGGGCATGAACGTCTATTGCAGGCCATTGCAGATCTCGGGCTGAAGAATCAGGTCTTCTGGTTAAATGGGCAAATCCTTTCCACTCAATGCATCGATGCCTTATATCAAATCAGTGAAATGGTTGTTATCCCTTCTCGCTATGAGGGGTTTGGCTATCCTGTGACCGAGGCGATGGAACATGGCGTACCCGCGATCTGTTCGGATGCCGGCTCACTGCCAGAGGCCGCCGGTGATGCCGCACTTCTTTTCCCCAGCGGAGATAAAGCAGCCTTATTGGCGGCGATGAAGCGTATCCGACTCAATCCTGACTTGCGCGCCAGGCTGCTCCAGAATGGCCAAAAACGATTAAAAACAATCAACTGGCAACGCAATGCCACACAAATGCTGAAGGTCTTCATTCAGGCAAGGATAGAATATGTCTAAACTCATTGTCACCGGAGCCTGTGGATTCATCGGCTCAGTTCTGACGGCCCGGCTACTGGAGTCGGGACATGAAGTCATCGGTATCGATAATCTCTCACGACGGGGCTCCTCGCTGAATGCAGAGGAATTGAAGACCCAAAAGGGATTTCAACTCATCGAGCATAATCTCTGCCAAGCGGAAGAAACCTTTCGTATATTCAAAGCTATCGGCCCCGTAGATGCTGTATTTCATTTAGCCGCTCAGGTCGCGGTAACCACCAGCTATCAGGAGCGGCTGCTGGATTTCCAAGGCAACGCATGTGCATCCTTTCATGTGATCGAAGCAATCAAGCGATATTCTCCTGAAGCATATTGCCTCTATGCTTCTACAAATAAGGTCTATGGGAAACTCCACATCTGCCAACCCGTCGGCCTGGATATGCCACTAAACCCATATACCCCCTATGGCGTCAGCAAAGCGACCGGAGAAATGTACTTTACCGAGTATGGGCGGCCCGAGATGGGATTGACAACCTGTTGCTTCCGTCAATCCTGCATCTATGGCCACCACCAATTCGGAGTGGAGGATCAGGGATGGCTGGCTTGGTTTGCCATCGCTAATCTACTCCAAAAGCCCATTACCATTTATGGAGACGGCAAGCAGATCCGAGACCTGCTTTTTGTCGATGACTTGGTCGCGCTCTATCTGAATGCATGGCAGAAGCGATTGACAGGCGTGTATCCCGTAGGAGGAGGAGCTTCCAACGCCATTTCTCTCGCCACTGGCATCGAACTCATCGAAACGCTCATGGGACAAAGCTATGCTTCCGTTCAGTACGAAGCTATGCGGCCGGGAGATCAGCCCTATTTTGTCGCGGATTTAGAATGGACTGCTGCACACGATATCCAGTGGAGACCTACTGTGACGGTCCAGGACGGATTGATTTCCATGAGAGACTGGATCCGCTCCAATATGAAGCAGATCCAGATGTTATTTTCTTAAACCACTGATTGCGGGTTCCCGCCAGGAAACGCGGTTCAAACCACCCGAATCAAGGCCTCCATCAGCCCTTGCGCGGACCGTTCCCATGAGAACCGGCCCTCCTGCTCCCGGCCGGCTTCACGCAGGCGGGCGCGAAGATCCGGCTCGTCCCAGAGGCGCACCAGCTGGTGGCACAACTCATCCACCTCATCGGAATGGAAAAGCAAGGCCGCGCCGCCAGCCACCTCGGGCAGCGACCCGGCATCGGAGCACAACACGGGCACGCCGGCCGCCATCGCCTCCAAAACAGGAAATCCAAACCCCTCGAAGCGGGAAGGCAGAACAGTCGCCAGACATTCCTGATACAGCGCAGCAAGCGTACGGTCTTCCACCCGTCCCAGATAGAGCAGATTGTCCTGGCCCGCATCGAGCCGTTGGAGCCTATTGATAAACTCTGCGTGCCCATCGCCCTGCGACCCCACAAAGACGATTTTCATCTCCTCGGCAATGAATCTGGTTTTCAACCGGGAATAGGCCTCCAGGATCAGGTCCAATCCCTTCCCTCGGTAGTCGGTTCGACCGGGCACAAAGAAAAACCGCCCGGACCGGATGCCGAATTGGGATTGCAGTTCCTCAGCCGCCCCGTCCACCCTTTCCATGCGGTGAGGACTCGGACCGCAATGCACCACCGCTACATTCTCACGGAGAGACAGGAAATGCGCCATATCATCCGCCGTAAATTTGGAAATAGCCGTGAATCCGGCCGACCGACGCACGGAACGCGGGATGCAGATTTGCTTGCGATAGACCGTTCGCTTGGAATCATATTTCCCCTCGACCCGATATTCGCCCAGATCCAAAAAGGTCGTCACTGTGGGGATGGACCACCGGCCGGGAAAATAGTTGCACCCACTGGGGTTCCAGAACACATCTGCGCCAAGGGCCGCCACTGCCTTCCGGGAAAAGAATTCCAACCACAACGCCTTGGACAGCTGTTTCTCCAACATCGCCACCGGAATTAGCGTGGCCTGTGGACACATCTGACGCAGAACAGCTTCGGCCTCCCGATTGCAGAAAACGGTCCATCGCGTATCCGGGAACAGACGAAGGGCCGTTTGCAGCGTCCGTTCAAAAAACATCTCCGCGCCAGCCCTTCGCCCATACAGGGTGTAGGCGGTGGCAATGTTCATGGCCGGTTCGTCCGCTTTCATTGACCCGTCCCACCGGCCTGTATCCGGCAATCCTCTGGATTCACCGGCAACCAGAATCCTGCCCAAAAGCCTTTCAGTCCCGCCCAGCCCGCCTGACGACGACCGGGAAGAAGCAAGAGGCCGATCTCCCGGGAAACCCCGCGAAGCCCCAGCCCATGGAGCCATATCCAACAGCGATGCCAACTCCAGGCACGCGTATGCAAGCGAACCATGATGACCCAGTTGCGGCTCAGCAGAAATTCTACACGAGGGGTGGATTTGGGGATGCCCTGGCTATCCTCTTTATTCGTTGAACCATACATCTTATGCCACAAGCCGGCGCGGGGCTCATAGCCCAGCCGAACGCCCGCTTCACGGGCGCGCAGGCTCCAGTCAATATCCTCTGAATAGGCAAAGAAGGCCCGATGAAACAACCCGATCCTCCGCACTACCTCGGAACGAATCAACATGCAGCACCCCGACAGAACTTCCATATCTCCAGGTTCATTGAACTGACCGGCATCCGGCTCCCTCAAGCCGCGGAAACAGGCGCGAAAACTCCCGCGATCAAAGGCCCCCCCCGCATAGCAGAGAGGTTTCCGTTCATCCATAAACCATATTTTGGCGCTCACGGCTCCAAGACCCGGATCCGCGTCAAGTGCATCGGTCAGACGGGCCAGGCAGTCGGGTTCCACCTTGGTGTCATTATTCAACACCCAGATCAGCTCCATGCCGGCATCCAACAACAAGGCGACGGCACGGTTATTGCCTTCGCAAAAGCCCCGGTTCTCCCCTCCCATCACGACTTGAATTTCAGGGAATTCAGACGCCAATCGCTCTGCCGAACCATCTTCAGAGCCATTGTCATAGACCAGAATCATCGCAGGCGACCGAGTCGATTCCCTCAGTGACTTCAGGCAGGCGGCCGTGTCTTCGTATCCATTCCAGTTGATCAGCGCCACGCCCACTTGTTGTACAGGACCGGTCATGCCATGCCCTTCGCTTTTCGATAGACGGTCGCCATCGCACTCCGGTACGCCTCTGGCGCAAAACAGGCCTGCGCCCGAGTCCGGGCGGCCTCGCCCATCTCCTTTCGCAGGGCATCCTCTTTCAAAAGCCGTTCCACACACCGGGCAAATTCCGGGGCATCGCCGGAATCCACAAGAAATCCGGTCACCCCATCTTCCACCATTTCGGGGATTCCGTCCACGCGCGTCGCTACGGCAGGGATTCCATAGCTCATCGCCTCCATAACCACACGAGGGAAGGAGTCCCGGCGGGAAGGAAAAAGCAGCACCTCCATTTGGAGGTAGAGGCTGTCCATATCGGAGATCGCCCCCCGGACAGACACCACATCCTCCAAACGATGTTCCTTCACAAATGCATGAGCATCCGCCTGCTCCTGCGGACAGGCCCACCCTCCCGCCAGCCAAGCCTCGAACACATTTCCGCGATCCCGCAACAACCGACAGGTTTCCAGAAAAACATCCGACCCCTTGGCCTTTCCCATCCGTGCCGCCATGGCGACCAACGGCCGCTCGCGCGCAGGAGAGACCCGTTCCGGCACTGCTGGATGTGAATTATAGACCACCGAAGGTGTCTGACGCATCAGGCGGGGATACTGGTCCAGCATCGCTTGCGACAAGAACACCACCTGGGTTGCCAACAGCCGGACCCAGAACAGGTCGATGAGGGCCTCCAGCCCCCCTTCCCACGGCTCATGCAATGTCACGACCACAGGCACTCCCGCCCACCGGCCCGCCAGCAGCGCATACGGCAGATGTGTCGCCCGGCTATGGATATGCAACACTCCCGGACGCACCTTCAACTGACGACGCAATTTCGACACATAGGCCCACCGGGAACGGACGACCGGACCGATACCGGTCAGAAAGCGAAAGAGCCCCCCCTTCCGGAGGCCCCGGAATTGCAATGGAGAACACCAGGAAGAAATGTTCAGCTGTTGCGCGCGCTCCTGCAGAGGGCCCTCTTCGCAAAGCACCAGGCAGACTTCATCAAACAGCGGACGCAACACCACCAGATGCTCCAGCGCGCAGATGGGCGCGCCGGACAGACTGGCCCAAGGCGCCGCAGAATAAAGGCAACCGTTAAAATGAGGGGCGTCACTCTTCAACGGCATCGCCCTCCGCATCTGAAGGGAAGGGCGTCTGTGACAGGGGAAATCCGGGAATCAGTTTCAGATCGACCAGGCGGATCGGGGCATCGACATCCCGCCGATCCCTCTGCCCCGGAGCTTTCACCATAAACGGCACATGACGCTTTCCATCCACCGTCCCACTGTAATCCCGGAAATGAGGGCCATGATCTGAAAGCATGAGGACCCACGACTTCTCCCACAATCCCGTTTTCTGAATGGCCTTCATCCATTCGCCGAACAGTCGATCTGCATATCGCAGTTGCCCCGGATACCCTGCCGGATCCAGATTCCTGAACGGGCTGGAACCGCCCACTGCATCAAAAGCAAAGGGCTGGTGCGGCACGGGCAGATGAAGCACCACAAAATCGCCAATGGAAAAGCTCTTGCGGATATACTGCAATCCCTCCGTATCCACGGCCGCGTTCAGGTTCCGGTAATACTGCCTGAACAGCTTGTCTGTCAGCCCGAACTGCTTAGCAGCCGCCGACAGCGGATCCTTCGATGCCTCCATCAACCGAAGCCACTGATGAAGACAGGCGTTTCCCAAGGCCGATCCTTCCGAACTGCCGAGCGCAGCTCCGTAATAGGACCGGGTGAACACCTCATCGAACGCACCGGGCATGATCTCCGTGTAGGGCAGATAGTAACCAATCAACATGCTTCGATATCCCGCTTGCCGAAACGCATAGGGCAACGCCCCCTCGAATTCTTCTGCCGGGCTGGCAAATGCCCCGGGACTGTCCGCTGGCGTCCATCGGGCCGGCCCTCGACCCAGTTCCACCAAGTCCACCTCCTCCTGTAACAGCAATCCAGGCAAGGAGCGGCCCGTCTCATCCCCTGGCGAGCGCGCATGATGATACACCGTCGCCGTTGCCGCAAAATCCGCCAGCCGGGGCAGTTCGTCCTTCACCCGCCCCCCTTCCGCAAATGCATCTTCATATCCGATCATGTCGAGGACCACGATCACGACCGGTGCCCCCACCCCGTCCGTGCGTCTCCCCAGATCGGTGGGGGTTTCACCGACATTCTCCCACCGATGGGCCATGCCGAGGTTAACCAGCAACAAGGGGAGCAACGGCCACAGATAGAACGAAACCCGCCACCCCGCCGAGGCCACCCGCCGCATCCGAGTCGACAGGTATCCGCACCCGGTCAACACCAGCCCAATCGTCCAGATGAGCAGGTAGTACACCGTCCCGCTGAGCCATGGACAGGTGCCAACCAGTGACAATCGAAAAGCGGGACGGAAATTGAATGCCACCAGCACAAGCCAGAAAAAGAACCATGGAGACAGGAGCCAATCTGAACGCCCCGCACTGCACTTTGCCGCCAGGTGCAACAGAAGGGCGGCAACCAGGCCGCAACCGGTCACCAGCAGAATCAGGGCGGTGGTATCCCACCCATCGAAAAACATGTTGAATCGGTTGTAGGGCTCGAGCGCAAGCCCGATATAGCCTGCCCACAGTAATGCTGTTCCCACCCAACAGGCCACCAGCCGTCGCCGCATCGTCCACGCCCGATTGTTCATGTCACCACCTACGCCTTTTCTCGGAAGATCTCTTCCCTCCCCTGAATCCAGGGGCAGAGGCTTACTCTGCCGGCAACCGATTTTTATCCGTATCCTGCCGCATATCCCACATCCGTCCGATCATCATCCATATCGGGAACACCACCACAGGAACCGTGGATGCCGATGTAAGCATCATGATCAGCATCAAAAAGATGAGGCAGCATGCCAGCCCCAAAAACAGGCCGGATTCCAGCGAGGTGGGCACCCATTCTCTGGACTTCCGGAACACCTGAACAACGACCCAGATAATAAACCCGTAGAAGACGCAGGTTCCCAGCCAGCCAAATTCACCCATCAACACAAAAAAATCTGTATTGACCGCCCCAATCACGGATGAAACCACTGTGGATCCACGGCGGCCATAATACCCCAAACGGCGCGCCTCATCGTAATACGGAAGAATATAGCGGCGGGCCAGCGGGACACGGGCATCCCGCGCCTGATTGGATGCAAACCGTCCAGGACCGGCACCCAGTAACGGATATGGAACCAGATGCCCAAAATCCACAGTCACGGCATAAAACATATCCCCTTTAGGCGAATTTTTGAACGATTTTATTACCTGATTCACCCTTGTATTTTCCTTGTTCAGATGAAAATACCCCACGGTGGCCAGCATAAAAACAGCACCAAGAGACAGAAGGTTTACCCGCATTCTTGCAGAAAACGAGGGATGGAGGAGGAAAGGCAAAAAGACCAAAGGGAACAGAACCAAAGCATGTTTTGTATCAGTCATAAAGATCAGGTTATAGGTAATAATCACAGCCAGAAAAATCGCTCGGCGGCGAACTCTGGAGGAAGCCTTTTGCCGAGCACTCACCCACCAACCCACAAGAAGCAACAGTGCAAACACACTGATATAGCCGACCATATGGGCCGAAGTGGAATCGGGGCCGAACACACCCCCACTGAAATCCGGATTAAAGCGCGGCCAAGGCCCCTGCTGCCACAGCATATTATACAAAAACTGAATGGCCACATAGCTGACATAAGCCCAATACCAGCGCGCTAGTTGCTTATCATTCTCAAAGGTGCAGGTCAGCCTGCAAAAGTACCAAAGAATGTAGGATTTCAGCATAATCAACGTCACTTGAAGGGCCGTAAACAGTGAGGGCTTCCCATTCACATACCAGCTCAGGGCCGCAATCAGGCAAAAGGCAATGGGGAACAGAGTGGCTTGCTTGAGCTGTCGCCGTTGAATCCAATTCATGACAATAACAGCAATTAACGGCAGAAAGAACAGTTCGTCAATAAATCCAGGCAGCGGCAGACCCAGCAGCCCCAACAGGCGGTTGTTCGGCATCAAGAGAAAATAAAACATCATCAGTAAAAGCAACAGTTTCGGCCGATCCAGCAGCAAAGCTCCCACTGAAAAGAGGATGACCAAAAATGCCCAGCCCAGTGGGGCCGGAATACCAAACATCCCAGAGATAAAAAACATCACGGACAGTCCAATGGCAAATCCGGCTACAGCGAGCCAGCCAATCCAGCGATACACTGGAAATTGGTAGCTCGTTCTCTGGCTAGATGGAAGTTGGGGCGTCGGTTTGTTCATGGTATATTCGGATGGGTATTATGCTATCGGCACCCGACCAAAAGCAACTGGTTTTCAAGGCCTCCCCCAAGGATGGCACCACAGATACCGCGAGATATCCCGTTCAGACCGCCTTCCCACCCAAAAAGGATCTACTCCGCCTGCCTCTCTGAAAAATTCCCTAACGCGTTCAGGAGTTGACCCCTCCACCGCTTGAGTCGCATCCGGCAAGCAACCACCTGAAGCCTCAGCCTTCGAAATATCAAAGGTTCGTTCTCCCGCGCCCGCCGGAGAGCGAGACGAGCCAGATCATAGAATCCGGCCTGGATATATCGATATACATCTACCATATACCAATGCACGAGATATTCTCTGCAAACCTGGTAATATGCCGGCTGAAGCCTGAGAAGCTCTGCAATACGGTCATGGCATTGGAAGAGTACCGCCTCGGCCTCCGCTCGTTGATGCTTCTCTTTCGAGTTCTGAAAGGAATCCCCTCCGTGCATCCGTACAGAACACAACAGCCCGGGCAAATGGATATTCACGGCCCCCGCAAGCCCGACCTTCATATGGAAGATGGTGTCATCCCCCCAGGTGGAATCCTTGTCCCATTCCCCAGCCGCCTGCAGAATGTCCCGGCGATAAAGCGCCGAATGAGTGAAGTACCACCCTTCACGAGACATATACCCCGGCAGCAACGGGCCGGATTGAATCGATTCCCCTCCCCGCACCCGTGTGTGCTTTGCAGGCAATTCCCAGAACCATTCCCAGACACAAGTGCACAGATTCGCTTCCGGATGGGCCTGCAATGCCTCGACCTGCAGGCGGAGCTTTGTCGGATCAAAAAGATCATCGGAATCCAAAAATCCGATCAGCTCGCCGGATGCTTTATGAAGGCCCGCGTTCCGTGCTGGAGCGGCGCTGGGGGTCCGGGGGAGACGATCCAGGCGGATCTCAACTATCTGCAAGCGGGGAAATTCCCGGACACAGGACTGGATGACTTGAGACGTATCGTCCGTCGATCCGTCATCCACCACAATCAGTTCGATCGGACCCGGATAATCCTGCCGCCCGACCGACTCAATGGCTTCCCGCACATACCGGGCACGATTGTAGGTTGGGACGATGATGGATACCAACGGAAGGGTATTCATGACGGTCCTTGCTCCAAACTCGATTGAAGAAACTGCATGGAACTCGCTTGTTGCGGATCCATCAGGCGGGCGACTTGGTCAAAGTCAATCGGCTTCATCCAATCCCGCCGGGTCCTCAGCTCCTCAGCTGAAGAATACATCCTGTCTTGCAGTCCTAACGGCTCCAACAGGCTTACCAGCCGAGTCTGACCGCGCCGGGAATTGATAAAACAAATAAAGTTTCTGCGGAAAATAAGGGAAAAGCATACCGCATGAAAGGAATCCGTCACGACGAGACGCGCACGGCTCAGCTGCGTCAGCCACTGTGGCACCGTGTCATATCCGCGGGTACATTTGATCCCCAGCCCGGTCCATGCCTTTTCACCCATACAAACGGCCGACAAGCCGCATTCTGTGCGCAACCATTCCATCCCAGCCTGGGAGTCCGCATCCCGGTCCAGCTTGAAATAGAACAGTGTGGGCGGGGCCGCAGAATCATCTTTTTCAATAAACTGCTGATACACATCTGGAGACACCAGCAAGGTGGGATCCAGCACATGCCGGGCCTCTACCCCGAAAGTGTTCCTACAGATCTCCACCCCGGACGCTTCACGCACCGACACCGCATCGAATTGGCGAAGCCATTCTGCCATGCGTTCTGCCTGATCGGCCTGTCCCTCCCAGAAATCCAGGCCGAAACTGGCGGCATATGCAATCTTCTTTGCCCCCGGCGGCACAAAGTCCAAAAAATAGGATTCGGCGTTTTCTTTTGTGAAGCGCGGACGCCAAACCTGATCACTCCCAACAATATAGGCCTCACAGTCGAGATTCAGCGCTTTCAATTCGGCCGAATTGTATGCCAGAGGTGTGGCGGCCGGCAGAAAGGTTTTCTCAAATCGTCGAAAACTGTCATCGCTCCCGGGCAGCATCTTTTCGGCGAAGTACAGCCAGTTCCGATAGGCCAACTGCCGGAGATGAAACCCTGCCCCCACGGGCGCCGGTCGCAGATTGATCAGATGCACATCATGTCCCAGCCGAGTCAGACATGTCGATAGCGCATACGCCTGCAGCAGGGCGCCATAGTTATTTGAGAAATGAAATGTCAGCAGTCCAATTTTCATTGATATCGGTGCTGCGCCACCCGGTGCAGCTTCTTCTTATTCTGTTTTTCGTCACAGCTTGGTGAAATCGCAGTTGTCCGGATCATATCGCAAGCGAAGATCCTCATTGACCCCGTCGATCAGCACCATCTCATCCGCCGAGAGCTCAAAGTCAAAAACAGACCGATTGGCCCGAATGTGCCGGGGATCGGAAGATCGGGGGATGGTCACAATTCCCCGCTGATAATGCCAGCGCAGAATGATTTGAGGAATGGATTTATGATATTTTGCGGCACAGGTCTTCAGGGCCGGGTGACCGGACAGCTTCGAATGAAACCGACCGATCGGCGTATAGGCAATCACGGCCATCCCACTGGACTGACAAAATTCAACCAGATCCCGCTGACTCATCAACGGGTGGATCTCAAATTCGTTAACGGCTGGCGAAATGACGGCGGACACCTGGAGGCGTTCCAGGTGATGCCGGTGGCAGTTCGCCACGCCGATGGCCCGGGCCAATCCCTCCCGGTTCAGTTTCTCCATTTCCTTCCATGTCTGGATGTAGGTTTCCGGGACCGGCCAGTGGAACATGTATAGATCCACATACTCCACGCCGAGGTTGGCGAGGGATTCCATCAGGGCTTTCCGGATATCTCCATCCCATTGCTGCTGATTGCTGACCCGTGTAATCAGAAATAGCTGTTCCCGGGGAATGCCCCCCCAACGGATTCCTCTTCGGATTTCCCGTTCATTGTGATAGGCGGCGGAAGTATCAATCATCCTGTATCCCCCGCGCAGTGCCCGCGCCACAGAAAGAGATAACAGGAACCCCCGCCAGCTCCGCCTGATTTTGATCACGATCCGCCAATAAAGCGCCCTTCGGATCCGAGCAAACGGCCCCTGAAGCCAGCCGGGTGGCAGGATGCCATACATCGGGTCCGCGGTTCCCAGGCCGATGACCGGCATGGTCGCACCCGTATTCAAAGGAACCGTGAGGTTCATTCGGCCGCTACGCTTTCCATTCGATGTTTTTATCAAGGGGCATGGCAGGAGCCCCCGCAACCAGAGTTTTGGGCGGCACCCTGGATACTACCCAGGAGCGGGCCGCCACGATGGAACCCTCCCCGACCGTCACTCCCTTGCACACCATCGCCCCGTCTCCAAGCCAACAATGATCTCCGATGGTAACCGGCGCTTTGACCCGATATCCCTGCTGTACAATATAGTGGGCATCATAATCCCTTAGAATCACATTCCGGCCAATCAAGGTGCCTCTCCCAATGCGAATCCGATCTGCGCAAACCAGCTGGCAATGGATATTACATCCGGCGCCGGGCCCGCCGCCGATTTCAACGGTTCCATTCTGAAAAATCTGGATATCGCCCCCCGCATACACGAGAAACGCATCTTCAAAAACCAGGCGGGCTCCCTCTTCGATTCGTATCCGGGTTTCCAGGCGGGAGCCCCGGATCTTGCTGTATCCGAAGGTGACCAGCCCTTTCAGCTCCAATACAGCGGAGGGATGAATGTCAAAGACCGAATGAGGAGTCGGAAGCATCATCTGCATTTTGAACAGATTGGACGTGGTATTCCGTCGGAATACGTTCAACCAGAAAAATTGAGCCCAGGCCCGAGGCGACAGTCTCATCGCCCGAAAAAGAACACGTCCAAGCTTCAGTCCACTGATCAGTTTGGATGTCATACGGTTCCTCACTTTCTTCGGCCGGGGAAAATGTTTATGGGCCGCCTTTGGAAACGGCATATGCTCTAAATCAGAAAAAAACGCCCGGCTGGCCTCCTGGGCAAACGAAATGGACTCATGCAGACTGAAATTTCCAGGTTCAATATCCCGCAGCGTCACTTCCTGCTGAGTCAAACGCTCCTGTACAGCCGCAAAGAACGCCCTCCCTTTCGCCGTATTGCACATCACCAGAGAGGTGCCGATGTCATCATCCAGCGCCGGGGCCACGCTCTCAACTCCCCAGAAATCCCCCAGTGTAATATCGGCAATCCGGGGAATCTCCTTGAACTTGCAGTCGGTGCAGGATGGCCGGCAATAATAGCCCGTCTGAAGATATCCACGGGTAAAATCATCCTCGCGCCCACTGCCGTAATAAGCCTCTCCGTTGTCGAACACCGCCTTGAAAGTCAGACTCCGCCAGCCGTGTTCCTTGTTCTTGGCTTTCGCGTAAACGACCTTCGAATGATGCTTTTCCTCCAGCGCATCGAGATGCTTGCGGAACACCATAGGGGAGTTGATTCCTCGACAGATAAAGTCACAGAGAATCAGATTGGCATTGTCTTCCCCCAGAAACAGGCGCAACGCGGCCATCTGGCAGGGACATCCGCACACCAGCACCTGCCCGCCTTCGGTCAGCCGTTTCTTGATGTTGACGTAAAGACCCTCGCAATTGCTCTGCAGATATTTTGAGCTTCTGAGGCGCTTCAGATCCTTTTCATCGTCTGAAAGAATATGCTGGACGCTGAAATCGCTGCGGTAGACCGCCCCACCAACACTTCCCCCGGTCGCAAACACCGCTTCGGCAAATGCCGTAAAGGCACCGCCGCTTGTACTGTCCTTCCGAACATCAACATCCCGGTGCTGTGCGGCATAGCAGACGGGAGACTCCCCCTCCTGCAACAGAGGAGACTGCGCCTGCAATTCGGGGCAGACTTTTTCACAAAGAGAACAGTCGATGCAGGTTTGCATATCCACCACGGGATACCAGAACCCGGAGGGATCCGTTTCCAGCCGGATGGCTTTGACCGGACACACATCCACACAGGCACAACAGCCGTTGCACTCTTTTTTGTCTCGTATGTTGATCATAAGGGATGCCGCATCACAGGCCGCATAATCTCATGGAGGCGGTCTCCGAGTCCATCTCTCAATACTGCAGCGTGCACGCGCCCCAGGAGTAGCCAACTCCGAATCCAGCGATCAAGACCTGTGACCCGGGTTTAATCGAGCCATCCGCCTGCGCATGTTTCAGTGCAATCGGAATGGTGGAGGACACCGTGTTTCCAAATTCCTCCATGCACGAATAGAACCGCTCGGGCTGAATACGACAAAGTTTCCTCAAGGTGTTCAGCATGAACTTATTGGCCTGATGAAATACGAACAGGTCAATCTGCTCCAGTTCAAGCGCATTATTCTGCAGCGTGGCCGACACCAGCGGAGGCACGGCTTCCATCGTGAAATTGAATACCCCGCTGCCGTTCATCTGAAAGTGATTGGGAAAATCCTCTTCTCCTTCCGTCACCGGCAGCGGATCCGGGTGGCGCTGCCCCCCTGTTTTCACCATCAGATTCTCCGCGCCGCTTCCATCCGTTCCCAAACAGAATTCGCCGATGGCCGCCACTCCCTCGGTGGACACCAAGGTGGCTGCTGCGGCATCCCCGAAGATGGTCCGGTTCCCCTTGTCCAGGGGATGAATATGTTTGCTGTAGGTTTCGGCGGTGATTAGAAGAACATTCTTCGCGACTCCGCTCACCAGAAGGCCTTTCGCCACGGCCAGGCCATAGACAAATCCGGAGCAGCCCAGATTAAAGTCCAACGCGCCGCAGGAAGTGGACAGCTTCAGGCGATCCTGCACCAGACAGGCCGAGGTCGGCAGCACATAATCCGGGCTCTGCGTGCACAGCAGAACAAAATCCACACCGGCCCGGTCAATGTCATGCTCGACAAACAGCGCTTCGGCAGCCTGGACCGCCATGTCGACCGCCGTTTCTCCGGGACCCGCGATATGGCGGCGACGGATTCCCACCTTGGTTGCCACTTTCTCCGCGCTCCACTCCGGGAACTGAGCCGCCAAATCCTCGTTGGTGACGACCGCTTCGGGGACATAATACGAAATGCCGTTGAGATATGCTTTCATGTTTTCTTACGTCAAAGAGACGCCTCCATCTAATACCAGATCATTTCCTGTCATCCATCGTGAAGCTCCGGAAAGCAGATAAACTGCAGCCCATGCCACATCTTCCGGGGTTCCATATCCCAAGGGATATCTCAACTCATCAGCATGCAGCGTCCCGGTCTCGGCACCCAGAGACTCCACAAGCCGGGTGCGTACCATGCCCGGCAGGATGCTGTTCACCCGTATGTTCCGGGGGGAAAGTTCCAGAGCCAAAACCCGGGCATAGGCGGACAAAGCCCCTTTTGAAGCAGCATAAACCCCCTGCCCCTTATACGGAACAAGGCCGCTGACCACGGATGAAATGAACACCAGAGATGAACCTTTGTTGACGCTTTTTGCTTGCAGGAGGAACTTGGTCAATTCCATGGCTGCGTACACATTGATCGACATGATGTCGGTGAAATCATCCGCCGTAATAAATTTGGCGGGGGCCATCCGGGTCATTCCCGCCGCATGAACCAGTCCATCGATCGTACCGACCTCGGCTACCACTTTCTCCAACGCCGATGAATCGCGCAAATCGAGAGTGAACGAGCGATGACCCTCCCCCTCCAGCGCAGACACCGTCGAAGCCAAACGCTCCTGATCTCGGCCGAATGCCGATATACGAGCCCCCATTTTTGCCGATTCTATTGCGATGGCCTTCCCGATTCCGGAGGAGGCCCCCGTCACCAGAATATGCCGTTGGGCTAACAAGAACGGGTGATCAGCCATTAGCTTTCTCAACAAGCGCGAAGATATCCTTCACCGTTGCGCATTGGTTGATGTCGAACGCCGGCAGATTCACCCCGTAATTCAGCTTAATCATCGAAAGCACAGACAGGACGGTCATGGAATCCCAGTCCGCCAATTCCTTAAAATTTGTGTCTGCGGTAATCGACTGAGTATCTATATCCTCAAACTGCTCTGCAAAAGCACTGATAAATTCATTCATATCCATTCCGGCACCTCTTTCTGATATTTCTCAAGGTCTTCACGTCATCCGACTCCGCACCTGCCGGTACAGAATCACCACCAGCTTGCGCTCAATCACGCACAGCACTAGTAGCGCATACACGAGAAAAAGTCCAGCTGACAGGATGAACTGAATCCAGCCGGAGATGGTAAATCTGTTCAGCACCAGGTATCCCGGAATCAGCAACAGGAGGATGTACCCGATAGCCAGCGCATAGCCCCGCTTCAGATATTCCAGCAGGTTGAGCCGGGTGATTCTAGCCACATACCAGATGGCAAAAGGTCGCCGAATGATTTCCGTAAGGACGGTGGCATAGAGCACCCCCGGAATGCCGGCCTGAGTGTAGCCGACAAAGTAGATGGAAAGAGCCGCATTAATAATCGACGACGGGACTTGCAGAGCCAGGGCGAAAGGCAGCTTCTTCATTCCCAGGCACAAGGGCCAATGCATCGCACCGGAATAGTTGACCAGATTGGCCAAAGCCCACAACTGCATGACCCGGGCCACCACCTGACAACTTTCCCCCAGAGAGTCAAACAGCCAGAGACGGGAAAAAATCTCTGCAAACAGCATGATCGCAATCGAACAAACCGCCCCTAAATACAGCGTATATCGGGTGCCGTCAATCAGCAGGCGGTGCTGCTGACTTTCCTGTTTTCTCACATGATACTGAGTGGTCAGGGGGGTTACCTGTTCCGCAAGCGACAACACCGCCGGACGGACAATCTCATTGATTCTCGCTCCGGCGCGATAGAGTGCCACTCCGGGAGGCCCCATATAAAAAGAAATCACCAATGGATCCAGACGCTCCGACAATGCATTCGTCAACTGCAGAACATACATATATCCGCCCAGTTGGAACAGCGGACGCAGTCGCCGGGGGCGAATCAGTCTCACCCCGATGTGCGCTCCTGGACAAAACCGCCTGAACAGCACATAAAACAAAATGAAATTCACAATCTGATAGCTCAACATCACCCCGACCCATCCATACAGGGCATTCCCCGAACGGGGGATCACGGCAAACAGCAGTAAACTGGACAGAATGCCGCCAACCATCTGCACTCCGTTGATCAGGTCAAACCGATGATGACTGGACAGACCGGCGGTAAAAACCGGCGAGATGAATGAAAAAATCACCGAGAGCGTCCCGTAGACCCGGATCACCTTCACGGCGGTTTCCCGCAATGGAGGCGAAACCTTGAACACCTCTACAAACCAGGGAGCCAGAATCCATCCGCAGGTGGCCAGTACCCCCGCTATCAGCAGATACAGAACCAATGCACTGCTGGCCAGTTCACTGAATGCCTGAGGATCCTTTCGGGCAACCTGTTCCGCCAACTCTCGACCGAGCGCCTGACGCAGGCCCAAATCCGCCACAATTGAGAAACTGACAATCACCCCCAGCAGGCCAATCAGACCATACCCTTCCGTCCCGAGCTGTTTCAGTAGGAAAGGCACCATAATCAGTCCGATCACCGAAGTAATCAGCAAAGCGCCCCAACGGGTCGCCATGTTCAAAGAGATCTGATGAAATGTACTTTTCTTACTCATTCTCAGTTTTCATTCAAGGGGGAGCGCCGGACCTTTGCCCCGATCCGGCCGAAGAGATCCACCAGGGTCTGCCCGCGGGATTCACCGCGGAACGGCGCCGTCCCCGAACGGATCTGTTGCCACAGAAGGGAATCGGCCATAGAAGAAGTCTGGCACAGGCGCTGCGGGGTCCGGGTCATCCAATTCACAAGCCCGCGCAAAGGAGCCGGATAGATTCCCCGGAAATCGCCCAGGTCGTCCGTCACAAACGACCGGACGACCTGCCAGGCCGCATCGGCCGCTGCCGGCGGCAGCGCGGTCAGGCTCCCGCGGGAGCCCACACTCAAGGCCAGCAGCAGCCATCCCCAGGCCTGCTTCATCTGAACGGACTGTTCCGACTGTTCCCAGGCCACCTGACTCAGCCGCGACAATCCCTGATACATAGAACCGAATCGGTCCAAATCCATCGGACGATGCTGCGCAGAATCCTCCCGGGCAAAAGCCCGATACAGGGGCTCATTCAGAAATCCAATTCGCCGGGCGGCCCCCGCCGCACGGTGCAGGAAAACCCCGTCTTCAAAATGAGTCAGGTCCTCATCAAAACGAAGCGCCTCTATGGAGATGCGGGCAAACAGTTTGGTGCAACAACTCAGACCAACCCGAAAAACGGCCGCCGCCGCCTCGTCGGGGCGGCTCCGGTCCAGCACCCCTGAAAAAGAATGAATCGGCAGGAGTTCACCGCACCCCGCCCCGTCATACTGCAAACGACAGGCCGCCAGATCGCAGGCTTCTTTCTGCGCCAAGCCAAACAGCCGGGCAAACATCTCCGGTTCAACCCGGTCATCAGCATCCACAAATCCGACCCAGTCCCCCCGCGCTGAATCCAACCCCCGATTGCGCGAAAAAGACACCCCCCGATTAGTGTCATTCACGATCAGAAGGATGCGCGAATCAGCCCGAGCTTCAGCCTCCAGAACCGGGAGAGAGGGATCCCCCGCTCCATCCACCACAAACAGAAATTCCAGGCCATCCAGCGTCTGCCGCAACAGCGAGTCTATGCAAGCCTTCAGCATCTCGTCCGGCACCCGATAGACCGGGATGATGACCGAGACCTTCATGCCGGCGGGACTTTCTTCTCCAGATGCCCGGCCCAGCCCTTCGGGGCTCGGGCAGCAGGGCATCCAGCCGGCAGCCCCGAGGCCGCCGGTGGCGCCTCCGCAATCCGCCAGCGCATCGAATCGAACGCATGCCGAAGCAGCGGGATCTGTTCGACATCAAATCCCAGCAGATGCGCACCGAGAAAATCTCCAACCGCCGGATTATGGACCGCGAACACCGCGCCGGTTTCCAGCGGATCCGGAGCGAGCGGCCCCTCGCCCTGCCCGGTCACGACCGCATCCACAATGGAAATCTCTCTGCGCTGGATTGACTCTTGCATCACCCCTGCCCGGTCCGCATAGAGGAGGGCGCGATTCAGATCCAGACAGGTCCGCCAGATGGTGTCATTCCCATACCAGCTGCCCTCGATCTGGGTCCGGGGATCGGCTTTCTTCGCATACCGCATCAGTCGCCACACCACGCGCTCCGCAAATCGATACACGCGCGGAAAGTGCCGGAGAGTATTGGCCCTGTCCAGCAGCGTCTCGGCCAACGTCATCTGCCAGCACGCATGCGAATAATTATCTCCGCCGTGCGCGGCATCCGCACCGCCCTTCCGATGATGCGGCAGAAATTCCTTGTTGCCGTTGATCCCGATCAGATTCTTGAGACAGCAGGTGATGCCGGCCTTCTTGTGCGCCTTGAGTTTCGGCACATTCACCACCAGGTCCGCCTCCAGGATCTCCCGGGCAATCAAAAAGCGGTGACGCCCTGGACGGTGATGCTTCCACATTTTTCGTGGATCGTACACCGTCACCCGGAATTTCTTCCAGTCGCCGGAAATGGCCTCCAGCAGACTATCCGGCCCCAAATCCACAAGCCGATAGTCGGATTCAGGACGCAGTTCTTCGGCGACCTGTTTGAGTTCGCCTTTCTGCTTCATCACCGTGCGGCGGAAATCCAGCACCCGCAGCGGCAGGCCTCGATCCTGAAACTCCGCAATGACCTGACGAACGCCGCCAAAGTCCAGCAGCCGTTCAAAGTCGCATCCCTGCAAAGGAGCATCCCCCAGCGTCACCTGCGCCGGCTGGGTCAGAAATACATATTCTAAAACAGCTCGCAAAACGGAAGGATGCGAGATCATGCAATCCATGCCGCCATCCGCCTCGTTCCGGTGCAGCACCCAATTGGGCTTCACGACAATCTTTCCGCCCGGCTTCACCAAGTCCCCGAGTGGGTTCCACTCGGGAGTTCCCTGCCGCTCAGCATCCAGTCCCAATTCCTGCAAGACTCCCCGGACAAGCGCAAAGATCGGATTCGGTTTCCCCGCGGTTTCACCTTGTGGAAATTCAGGATATTTTTCATCCGGGTGATAGGGTGAGGCAGAAACCGGAGGATACTGTACCAGCCCGTTCAACCGCCGCAAGGCCCATGCCCCCGAATGGACGAAATCACTCACCCAGGACCTCCAATGACCCACGCCTCAAACCCGGTAACAGGAGGGGTTGAATCTGACGATCTCTTGAGTTATTCATCCGTTTCATTCATCCTTGCAGACTACCGGCCTCTAGTTCGAGCGGATCCAGAACCAAGCCGAATGGACATTACAGGGCCAATTACCGCTAGGATTCCGCCGGCAGTAGGCTGGGATACCGGGCCTTTCAATTCATGGGTAATAAGACCAAGAATCAGCCGCGACGATAGCCTTTCAGTTCTGAAACCGGCAAGACATTAATATCAACCCCACCGAAAATCATCCACCGGCCCAAAGACCTGCGATTCCAGCCTGAAAAACATCACACTTACCCCTGCACCATGAATTCAATTTCTTCCGGATGTTGACTCGCTCTTCAGGGGGAGTATATTTATTTTCTGGATGGGATTGTGCAATCACTTTATCAATATCGCAGAAATTTAGGCAAACTTGTTCTTGTCATTCTTCTGGGTTTTATCGCCCACGCGCATGGCAGCGGCAAAGCTTTCAACACTCTGGTGGTGGTGAACACCAACTCCTCCGATTCCGTCGAACTGGGTGACTACTATGCCGCCGCCCATGGCATCCCGGACCATCACATCTGCAAAGTCGGAATCGCCACCAACCTGTATTCCGTCACCACCAATCAATTCTATTCCCTTCTGCTAGATCCCATCCGGGCCCATATCACCAACGAAAATCTGGAGGGACAGATCGATTTCCTCGTTCTGTGCCAGGAACTGCCCACGCGCATCAACGATACCCAGGGCCTCACCGCCTCCTTGTTCTATGGTCCCCGCTATAGCGGAACGACCGGCTGTGCCGCCCCTATCCCCTTCACTGCCAACGCCTATTATCAAGCGGAACAGGCGTTCTCCTCCGACACCGGATGGAATGCCACCAACGGATTCATCGCCTTTCACCTCATGGCCACCAATCTGGTCGGCGCCAAACAGGTGGCTGACCGAGGGGCTGCGGCACAATCCACCTTCCCGGCGGGCGGCATCTATCTATACATGTTAGGCAATCAGCTTCGAGGGATTCGCGAACAGCAATTTGCCAATACACAGTTTTCCTTCACCTCACTGCCGGGATTGCCGATTTCCTGTTCCTATGCCTACTACTCAAGCTTGTACGGCATAACCAATGTGATGGGCTATCAGGATGGCTACGCCACCATTTCGTCCAGCATCCGAACCAACAACATCTGGCTGGACGGGGCCTATTCGGATCACCTGACTTCCTACGGCGGGCGAATTCCCAAACTGCCATCCCCAAATAATCAGGATAATGTATTGGATTGGATGAGCATCGGGGCGACCGCTTCTTTTGGAACGGTGAATGAGCCCTGCACCTATCTGGAGAAATTTCCGGATCCCCTGATGGGATTTTACTACGCCCGGGGATTCACCATCGGCGAATGCTACACCATGGCCGTCGAGGCCCCGTATCAGGGGCTGTTTGCCGGCGATCCGCTGGCGGCCCCCTACGCTGCCCCTCCCGTCGTTTCAGTCTCCTCTCATGCCCCCTGCCAGATTGTCACCGGCACCGTCCCTATTGAGGTTTCCGCCGCCGCCCATTCCAACGGGGTCCCGGCCGCCTCCATGGAGGTCTATCTGGATGACCGATTCCACACCAATCTGATCTCGCTGTTGCCCACACCCGGCAACCAGCTCTCTGTTAGTATCGGGACCCACACCAACACCAGCACAGTCGCCACGAATGACTCCCTCTTTGATGCCGTCTCCGCTCTGGCCGACAGCATCAACACCGACCCCGCCCAGATCGTCGATGCCACGGCCTCAGGAGATCGCCTTGAACTGATATATACCCAGTTCAATCACGGCGGCGACAACCTTCCCGTCACCGCCACGGTCGTTCCAGGCACCGCCTCGGCCCAGACCCTGGCGGTAGGACTGACCGCCACCAATCTGTTCCCCTCGACCTATCACGCCCGTAAGATGCTCTATCTCTACACCAACAATTTTGCCCGCGCGGGTGACACCCTCACCTGTGTGATCACACTCACAAACGACGCCGTTGTCAGCAACACGCTTGTCGCTTCTCACGCTGAATCCGTCCCCGCAATTCTCGAACGTCTTCGTACGGTCATCATCACAAACACGACGCTCATGGCGACCAACGGCGTACACTACAGCCGCTTGGCGAACCTGCCGGGGAATGTCGTCTGGTTCGGCGCCTTAATCGCCCGGACCCCCGGGCCGGACGGCGAAGGAATCCGGGTAGACTGGACCGTGACCCCGACCAACCCACCCAACGGTCTGATGACTAACTTCAACTTCTCAAGTTCTTTCAATGATAATACCAATGATATCCGTCCGCGCGCCTCGGTCCTGTTCCATGTCACGCCCACCAATGGTATCCTTACTTCCACCCTTTCCCTGGACACCTCCGGACTCACCGAGGGTCTCCATACCCTTGATTTCGTCGCCCGAGACGGATCTGCTGTGGCTGCCGCCTCGCGACTCTCTCTTCCCCTCATTATTTGTAATGCATCACCTCAACTCTCTCTCCTTGGCACCAATGGGGTTGCTGTCACCAACGGCGAACTGGCAAGCCTTTCCAAAGGAACTGATTTCGGCCCTGTTGATCAGGGAAAAGCGGTCACTAATACCTACTCTCTCCATAATAACGGAACCGCCGCACTCGCCATCACAGGATGGACCACCAACGACACTGGAGCCGGTGCCTTCCAGGTCTTGGGCATCCCCTCAACCATCCAGATGGGCGGCGTTTCCAATTTCACCGTTGTCTTCACCCCAACGAATGGCGGTTCATTCCAAGCCTCACTCAATGTAGACAGCGATGCCATCCTCGACCAGACCAACCTCCTGTTTGCAGGCACGGGGATTGTCTACACGCTGACGGTCGCTTCGGAACACGGAACCGCCAACCCTTCCCTCGGCAGCCACAGCAATCTCCTGGCCGACACTGTGCTTACCAACTCCATCTCGGCACCCTCCCCGTCCGGCGGGACCCAACTCGTCTGTACAGGCTGGTCCATGGTTGCAAACGAGCCCGCCTCCGGCTCTACAACCAACTTTGTGATGACTGTCACCAACAATGCCGCACTCACCTGGCTCTGGACAACCAACTACTGGCTGGAACCTGCCGCCGGTCCCAACGGCTCTATCGATGTCACCGACGCCTGGCAGCCCGGTGGGGTCTCCACCCAGATCACCGCCACGGCCGATCCTTACTATGCCTTCACCAACTGGACCGGCTCCTCCTCCTCCAGCAATAATCCCCTCGCTCTCCTCATGAACACGCCCAAATCCATCCAAGCCAACTTCATCGCCCTCCTCGCCACCAACGGCACGCCCCAGTGGTGGCTCGCCCGGTTTGGATGGACCAACGACTTCGATGCCGCGGCTACCAACGACATCGACAATGACGGTTTTTTTACCTGGCAGGAATATATCTCCGACACCAACCCCACTAACACCGACAGCTTCTTCCCCCCCCTTGAAGCAACGGGATCCGCCACCAACCTACTGTTTCAAATCGACCCCACCTCCACCGGACGCCATTATTATATGGATGTGGGCACCCCCATTACCAATGCAGAATGGAGCAATGTCACCAACGCCCCCGGCACAGGAAATGCCTGGTCCCCGAAGTTCACTCCTCCCGATCCCGGCATCTTCTTCTATCGTGGCCGGGTCACCCTGCCGCCATAAGCAACGGAACGGCCTCCCCTTTCTCCCGATGCGACAAGTTGCCTCATATACCCTCGGTCACACTTTATAAACGGTGTCGAAAAGTGTCCATGGTGTGGAAACATTTCTTCCATACCATGGAAAACCTGTGACTCAAGAGAGCCGGGCCGGGCCTAAGGGGCCGGATTTGTGGCGTTGTTGTATTCGGCGAGGTTGGAAATGCTATCATCATCCGGATCGCCGGTGGCGGTCTCGTCGAGATCCCCGAAATAATAGAACTCCCACGGATCGGGCATGTTGTCGCCATCGGTATCGACCAATGACACGGAGTTGGTTGCCGATGCCCAGGCGCCGTAGTAGAGGTTGGTTCCGGTCGCATCCCCGTCATCATCAAAGGCCAACACATGGAAAACGCCACGAACCCGCCAGAACAAGGGGCGTGGACAAGGCATGGGATCGGTCAGCATGGACCAGGTGTGGTAGGTATTTGTTGTTTGGGCACTCAAGTTGGTCAGAACGAAGCTCTCTGAAATGCTGAATTCCCAGTCGTAGGCCTTGGCTTGCTCCAATGGGTCCCAGAGGAAATCATATGGCGGATAGGTCAGAGAGCCCTCACTGACGGCATGGCCGGTCAACGGACTCCACAGCTTGCTGAAGCGGTTGCTGCACCAGGCGTCCGCCACTTCCGGGACATAATGGGCATTCTGGAAGGTGCTGGTATATCCAGGCCGGTTGACCAACAGATAAGCCGAATACGGAACAATCAAGGAGGACTGAAACTCCGGAGCAACGGCATACGCCATATCCTGTGTCATCCATGTGATGTTATACGTGGCATTGGTCATGCCGTTGGTTAGCTGGGGATAGGGGTAGGTATGAACCATGGCATAACTCCCAAATCCGGTGTTGGTCGAGGCCGCTTCCTTGATGCATTCCATCTGGAGCTGCACTTCCTCCTCCAACCGATTGCTGGCAATGCCGTAGCTGCTCCCTCTCGTATTCTCAATGACCATCCAATCCAGGTGCGGAATCTGGGAGAGCAGTGAAGGATTGAGACCGGATTGCGGAGCCCAGGCGGAAGCAGATGAAACCAAATGAATGGCTCCACGCCAATAGGTATTGCTGCTGTTCAACTCTTCCAGTTGACGCGTATAGCCATCCATCAGATTGGCAAAAACCACCTGACGCCATTCCCACCATTTGGCCCAGTGCGCGGGATCCGTTGTAAAGACGACGCGATTGGTAATGGAATCATCGAGGGTCACCTGATAGCTTGCCTCATTGGTGGTGCCCAACACCCCCAAGGTCGACCGGCTGACCGGAAAACGAATATCCGCATAGGTGGTCCCATATTTGGCAACGGTATACTCCCGGAACCAGGCCAGGCCATTCGTGCTGTAGGTGGGGCTCAACAGATACGAGCTGTCGGCCATAGACTGTAAGGCGTCTTCATTGAAGAAGAAATAGGCGTAGCCGGAATATTGACTGAGTTCCATTTTCCATGCCGCAAGAAAATTACTCACCGTCAGACGGTCGGCAACATCAAATTTCTGTTCCAACAAGACCCCATTGTTATACCAGGCCGCATTGGTCAGGATCAAAATGGCGTTGGTGCCACTGGTGCTGACATGGAGACTCTCTGCGTGCTGAGAAATATAGCTGGGATACCGCCGGCAGACTTTGGCACTCAGATGAATCCAGCTGCTCAGTGCAATTTGAAACCCTTCGGCGTTGCCGATTTCAATCGCCGTTCGGATATTGTCCTCCAGGATATCCCATATCGTGCTGGACTGATCCCCCCATCCCATCCAACTGACCTCATCTTCCGCACCGTCCGCCACCTGGTGATAGCGCTGAATCAGCACGCGCATCTCGTTGCTGCTCACCAAATCCGGCAACGATCGGGGACGGGTAATGCCCTGAACCAGGACGGAGGGGCGGTCTCCCGGATCAGGAGGCGTCTTCGCCTCCAGCGCAAAGGTCGGTGTCGGGTTGGTTGAGACCATGCCATAGGCCGTGCTATGGAGGTTTGTTTCCAGAAGTGTGGCCTGGAGGGGAAACACCCCATCTTCCCATGACCCGAAGCGCGTCTGGTTTGAATGAATAACCGTATCCCAGTCCGCCTGAATGAACGAAGCGTTCCAATAGTTTGCCTCCTGCTCCCAATCATATGAGGTCAGCCGCGGGTTATTCATATATTGCGTCTGATGCTGATAATCCAACCCATTGACGAACAGGCGCATCTCAAACGATTTCTCACCCGAATTCAACCCCCGCCAGCTGGCGGTGATGCGATTGGTCGCATTCGTCATCAGATAGCCGCCCCCGATCAAATTCTGATGCTGAATCGAATGGCGCAGTCCATCTGCATCAATCATCAGGAATTTCAACGCATCGTCTTCGACAAACAAGTGCAGTTCACCACCGGGATTGGCGCTGTCGGATCGGGCCAGATATTGCACCGCGGCATTTGTTGTCCACCCGGCAGACGGCATGAACGTCAAATCCAGGGAGCCTTCTGTGGTCACGGCTCCCATGTCCGATCGAGGATCCAATCCCGATTTGAAGGCGGTAAGATTATTGGTGCCATCGCTGTTGGCATCCCCTTGTGCATCAAACAGTTCCTGCAGTTGAAGCGGGGTTAGGGCTGTTCCATAAATCCGGACATCATCAATTTTTCCATGCCATCCCGAATCGCTCCCATTGATATGGCCCCGCCCGATGCAGACGTCCAGATTGGTCGCCATTGCAAATGTATTGCTCTGCTCCTGCCATAAACAGCCGTCCACATACAGGCGAGTCAGATCGCCATCCTGCACCATGGCCACATGTGTCCACCGTCCTCTCCACCGCTCCGACCACCAAGCGGCGGCCGCAACGCCCGACGGCACGGCCTCATTCCCCACGGTTGCCGCAAGGGTGTTGCGCGCTTCATCGACTCGCAGCATATACCCCGGGAACGTAGATCCTCCCGCCCAACTGCTGTCGGAGATAATGGTGGGATAGGCCTTCGTGGAATTGGTTTCCTCCAGGACCCAGGCGCAGACGGTGAAAGAAGCCCCGGTCACCACGGCATTGGCCGGCTGCAAAATGGTGACATATCCATCCTCCCCGCCAAACCAGACCGCATCACCACTGATGCCCTCGCTCCATTGCGTGTCCTGTGGCGAACGGATTTCCGAGACAAACTCCGTATGAGCCGAGTTCACCAATGAAGTTCCCGAGCCTTCATCAAACTGGAGCCAACAGCGCAAATCGAGATTGGACGCCATCCCGGACAACGGTGTGAAGGCATACTGGACCTCCCAGCCATCCGTTAACCCATCGGCATCGGTGTCACTGTCCAACGGATCCGTCATGCGGGTGAGTTCATCATCATCCGCAAGCCCATCGGAGTCGCTATCGCTGTCCAGCGGATCGGTTCCCAGCTGATATTCCTCCAGATTGGTCAGGGTGTCGCCATCCGGGTCGCCGCCGGGCCCTTCATCGCCGGTACCATCCATGGCATCCAACCCGACCGCAACCTCCCACACATCCGGCAACCCATCAGCGTCAGAATCTGAACTCCAGGGATTGGTTCCGTAGGTGACGGCTTCCTCATAATCATTCAGACCATCGCCATCGGAATCTGCCACAAAGGGGTCCGTGCTATACGACACGACTTCCTCATAATCATTCAGACCGTCGCCATCCGGGTCCGCATTCTGAGGATTGGTTGCATAACCATATT
>Ga0075121_1000332_pt1 | contig 33104 bp, 42 predicted proteins | sample AntAceMetag02UKG_FD_69793 | JGI IMG/M metagenome (GOLD analysis project Ga0075121, IMG submission 69793) | Saline lake microbial communities from Ace Lake, Antarctica - Antarctic Ace Lake Metagenome 02UKG | ecosystem: Environmental > Aquatic > Non-marine Saline and Alkaline > Saline | place... | reverse complement strand
ACCGCGAACCTCCAGTCATGCGCCGACAGCTTACGCCTCGGTGTCCAGATACGGAACCGACCCGAACCCGGTATACCAGTTGACCGCGATGAACGCCGGCAACGAAACGAACGCAGAGAACGCCGACGACAGTGGACAAGCTGGCTTTACGGGGGTGCATCATGAACAATAATCCATTACATGGACTTAGGCACTCATACACTGGATACGTAGAAGTCAACAGGCTGAGTTATCACTTCCCGTGTTCTTCATGCGATACCTCGACACTTCGCAGAGTACTGAACCGCAAGGAGATAGACGGGTATGGTATCCCGGTGACTGAGCGCGAAGCAATAGAGGCGATACGGGCGAATATCACGTTTGTACGTTTACGGGGCCCGGCGATAACCTCGAACATGGTTGTTTACCGTAAAAACATCGTTGGATTCCAAAACGGGGCATACTTCTATCCTTACGGGATCCATACAACCCAGTTGCGTAACATGGGTAAAAAAGGGGTACAGCATGAATGACGTAGACATAGATCAGTCATACGCTCGGACATATCCCGGTACGTATCAACACAAGATGTGCGACTGTTGCGGTACTGAGTGCGGTATCGATCATCCGGTTCTGATAGATCAGGTGTATCAGATAGACGTAGAAGGCCGTATCCGGTACCGTTGTGCCGCGTGCGACATGATCGCAAAAACAGGGGCTACAATATGACTACTAAAACGTACACATGCAGTCTATGCGACCATGACAATCTACCGGAGAATACGCCGTTAGACGTTGACGGCGAACCGGTGTGTGAAACATGCAGGGAAGATAACCCGTACTGGATGCTTGGCAGTGACTTCGACGACGAACACGGGGAACCGTTCGGGTTGTACCTGGCGAACATAGGGGAAAAGCCAACTTACATAGCTAATATACAGACTCACTACGAAGCATTCATCGACGCGTACCGTGGTACATGGGATACCGTCAAGGCATACGCAGAGGATTACATTGACGGCTGCTATGATCTGGAAAAGATGATGGGAAACCTTTCATTTTACTTCGATTACGACGCCTTCGCCCGTGACTTGGAATTGGGTGGCGATATCTGGTCTGAACGCGGTGAATCAGGACAGCTTCACATCTTCGATAACCATTGACACACACGGGGCGCGACATGACTGAATGGATATATACCACACTTCCAGACTGGATACTCGATATCGAAGAGAGGAAACGCAGTTGTTTATACCATCTGCGCAAAGAGTGGGAGCAGCACGGTATAGACGTTGATGCAATTTTCACACGGGAGCGCGTTGGATGGGTAAAAACGACTGAATGGCTGGATGGGCGTTGTACTATCGGTCTCAGATTGATACTGACAGCAAAAGAGGAAGAGCAGTGGTCTACCGGCTCGACAGAACCGGCCTTGATAATAACAGGCTGACACACACACGGGGGTGGTTCCCCCGTTCGGCACCTGGTAGCACGGGTGCCAAACAAGGGAACCGGTCATAAACACACACAACAGGGGACATCATGAACGTAGCAATCGAAAAAGCGGATATACTGGACGCGCTGGAAACAGTCGGAAAAGTGACACCAACAAGGGGGTACCTACCTATCTTGCAGTGTGTCCTGTTGCAGGCAAACGGGCAGGGTATACGCATTTCCTCCTCTGACCTGGAAACCGTCATACATTGCGATGTTCCGGGTCACGCGCACGAATCCGGCTCAGTACTGTTCAACTTAAAAGCAGCGCGGAACATACTCAAAGCGGTAGATGATGGTATACGGGTCACTATTCGCACCGACGTGAACAACTCCGAACGGCTTACACTCTCAGAAGAAGGTACCGAGTACACTCTCAATACCATGCCCGTTGGAGATTTTCCAACCCTACCGGATGCGGGTACTTTCGCGCATGATTTTGAGTGCGTGGAACTTACCAATATGTTACGCGATACCCTGTACGCAGCATCTCAAGGCGATATGGTACGTCCAGTATTAGACGCGGTATGTGTGCGACGTGGGCATGATTGTACCCGTGTTATTGCGACCGATGGCCACCGGCTTGTATCCCAATGGGATAATTCCGAACGCCTACCCTTCGAAGCCACCGATGACACCAATGGAACAGTACAACTACTTATACCATCTAACACGGTTAAAGTGACCTTGGGTATCCTCAAAAAATGCACCATTTCTCAGATCCGGTACAACGCAGAGGCGAAAGCAGGGGAAGAACGCGGACGTATTGCACTCTACGGAGAAACGCCTAAGCAGGGCCTGCAATGGCATATCATCGCACGTACTACGGATGGTACGTACCCTGACATCGAAAGCGTAACACCTGGAGAATCAGAACCCCCTGACGCTGTGATACGTGTTGACCGGGATGCGCTTGTAAAAGCAGCTAAGAAAATGTACACGGTCGCGAGTAGCCAAAATCACCAGATACGTGCAGAGGTAGGGGAGACCAACGGCCTAACACTGACAGTCCGCAACCGAGAAACGGGATCAGAAGCAACAGCGTTAGTACCCGCCGAAAACGTGAGCGGTACAGGGGCAAAAGCCGGTTACAACGCCGATTACCTGATCGAATCTTTGAAATACTTGCCCACCGGCTGGGTACGTATGGAGATACGCTCAGTAAGTGCGGCAATATTGACACCCGAAGTACAGCCAAACGGACGCGATACGTTCACGTTGGTAATGCCTCTTCGTATGACAGATTGAGCATGGCCAAACAGTAAAGCCGTCCAAACCGGGGACACATTACGTGTCCCCGTTTCGGATTACTTGACCATAGGGGACACACAACAGGGGACATCATGAAACCCGAATCACACCGGACCGAGAACCTTGACCGCTCATGGCTGGAAAATCGCCACTTGCGGTTGTCGAAAATGGAGCGCGATTATCAACTAGCCCGGGGCTGTTTGGCCATGTGCGTGTTCGTGGTGCTGTTCTTTTTCGCCTGTATCGCGGTCTACGGTAGCATGTGACCGATTCCGGGTATGGGGGTCGATACCGTACTCGGCTTCTTTTTGGCCCGACTGCTTACCTATCGCTCGGTATACGGCTGCCAAAACCCACTTTGTTGATCAACTTTGTCATGAATCAGATTGTATGCATTGTGGATCAACTTTGTCATGAATCCCGTGGCTGTGAATCTGGTTCTCTGTTTGGCTGAGAGTTTCGAGAGTTTCGAGAGTTTCGAGAGTTTTAGGTGGAAAAGTTTGGGCAAAGTTTGCCCACCCAGTGGGAGTTTGGCGGGTTTGCTATGGTAAAGTCGGCAACTTAACACCGTTACGACCTTGACCGTTACTGTGGGCCGCCTTACCTTCTTCAATGTCAAGACTGGCTAGGTGATAAACCCGGCTGACCTTGGCAACCTGTGCGGCGCAGTTCAGGCATACTTCGTTGATTGAAAAAATGCCTGAGCATCTCTTTCCCACGGGTTTTACATACCGATTGAAAATGAGACTCGGCGCAGCAGGTAGATACTTCGTATGGACCAACAGGTCGGTGGTTCGACCCCACCCATGATGACGAAAGTCAGCGTGTAGCTCAGTTGGTAGAGCAGTTGGATTGTAAGCCTACTTGCGATCAATTCCAGTTTCATCAATTTAGGGCCCGAGCGAAGTGGATGGTTACTTCAATTACCACAAAGAAACCTTTCGCGAACAATTCTCGGGCCCTTTTCATTTCCCCCTACAACGGAGGCGGCATGGCATCGATCAATCGAGTCAAACCAAAAGGTGACCGGATCACCACCCATGAGGGCGCACCTGCCACCACGGGAACCCCGTATCAGGAACTCAAACGCGCCGTCATGGCGACTATGCTGTTCGAACCCACGTACTATGAAAAATCCAGTGACCGTGCCCAGCGTATCATCGAGTTGTGTAAGATTGTGGAACCGGCAAAGTTGCGGGACATTGCGATCGAAGGTAGGACTGAGATGTACGTGCGACATGCACCCCTACTGGTCGCCGCCTGTCTTGCTGCGTTCCACCCCAAGTCTACGTTGATCCGGTCTACAGTGTGTGACACCATACAACGCGCCGATGAACTGTCGGAGATCGCCCTACTGTATAACTTCGTCATTGGCGGATCGGTGAAGTTGAAACTCTCGCGGCAGATGAAACTCGGTATCTCTGATGCGTTTCACAAGTTCGATGCCTACCAGTTGGGTAAGTATAATCGTAAGAGCACCGCCAAGGTGACGCTGAAAGACATCATGTGCCTTACGCATCCGAAACCGATCACGGGTGACGAGCGTGAAACTTACCGGGGGTTGAAAACTGGCACCCTCAGTCCACCGGATACCTGGGAAGTGGCCTTGTCTTCTGGTGCCGATAAGCGCGAAACGTTCACCCGTCTGTTGATCGAGGGTAAGCTGGGCTACATGGCACTGCTGCGTAACCTGCGTAACATGGAACAGGCCGAGGTGGATACCAGTCTGGTGGTGTCTGCACTGACTGACAGTATCGCTGCCAGCATATCCAAAGTGTTGCCGTTTCGTTTCATTCCGGCATTTCTGAATGTGAAAAACGTCGAGATACGCAAAGCTCTGCTGACCGTGTTTCAATCGGCGTTGGCCAATACCACGAGTCTCGATGGCATGACGTATATCATGGTCGACGTGAGCGCATCGATGTCGCCGCCACATGATTACTACAGTAGGGGCAATGAGCCATTCGAGGGGCGTGAAGCTTACAATGGCCGAGGTGTATCCGCTAAACCGTATGACCGGGCAATCGCACTGGCTGAGGCCATTCGTGCCAGTTGCACCGGCGGTGTCCGATTGTTTGCCTTCTCGGCTCAATTTGGAGAGGTGGCTATCTCACCGGATTCCAACTTCATGTCAGTATGGGAAACCACGGCGAAGACAGTTCCCAACGGTGCTACATACCTGATGCCAGGTGTCGATGCGTTGAACCGGGTAATGGTAAACGCGGGCACCTACCGGTTGACGGCCAGCACTACCCGGATGATCGTGCTCACAGATGAGCAGGCTAGTGACGTAGGTCAGATGTCGCCACCGATGGCTGACTACGGGTATGTCATCAACGTCAACGGTTACCAGCCTACGGTGGCCAATGAGGCTACCGGCTGGCACAGTATCACCGGATGGTCCGATAAGATCGTGGACTACATCATGAAGTTTGAGTCCGAGTGACCAGTTTACCAATGAGGTACCCGAGCCATGTTATCAACTATTTTGACCCTCGCCACGTTTGTGAAGAAAGCCGTAGCCGGTAAGAAAACCATCGCCACGTCAGTCGGTCTACTTGGCCTCAGTGGAGCGGTAGCAACTGATACCGTCAAGATCGACGACCCTTACGCACAGGCCGCCGGTATAATTCTCGTTGCCCTTTCGTTCATCTTCGCCCGTCTCGGGGCAAAGAAGGAAGGCCGTGACCTGTGGGACGCGATCGCTGAAGGTATCCGGCCAAGATAGCGTTAACCAGTTCAATGATTGCCAGTAGCTTCGGCATAGGGTATGTCGGGGGTAACCCGAGGGTTCGATTCTTGCACCGGCACACTCAGTTTACACCCGGTAACCAGTAGGAGTTCACCTTGCCCGCACCGAGAATGAAACAATGCCGTGAATCCGGTATCGGATGCGGTGAACTGAAACCTGTGTCAGAGTTCAGCCTGGATACCAACACACTGGATGGCTACTCGGCTTACTGTAAATCGTGCCTGAATGCCTACCGACGAAGTAGATACACACCCAGTCTGGATACACGGAAGCAGGAGCATAACCGGGTCTTGGCGTTTATCCGCTGTAGTAAGTGTGGTGAGATCAAAGTCAGGGGCGACTTCTACTCTGACCGCAGGGGAAAGTTCGGTGTGCGCGGGGTGTGTAAAGAGTGTCACCGGGATCTGCGACGTAAGCATGATCAGCAGAAACGCCGTCGTAACATGGAACGCCAACAAGCCAAGGGGTAGGGGCATGTCAGTTACCAGTAGTCGTCGGACCATGGTCATTATGAAAACCACGGATGCCGTAGAACTTTTCGGTCGTCGGTTTACCGAGGCTGACCACTCCCTTGTCAGTGAAAACAACGGGTCAGTCCAGTTGAAACTGAAACGTGGCAACCTCGATAAGCTGATTCGCAGTAAGGTCACCTATGCCATCGTGGACTGAAGTGGGAAACGCGGAACGTCTGATCGACCGATTTGGCGACAAGATCCGCTTTTGCAGAGATCAACGCACCTGGTACTGCTGGGACGGTCTACACTGGGTCGAAGACATCGGCGGATCCAATGATCGTCCTGGGCCCATGATGACTCAGCATGCGATCGAAACCTCCCTCGCCATCATCGATGAGAAGGTTTCCGATGAGTTGGAAGAGGGTTTGATGAAGTGGCAGAAAGCCTCACTGAATACCGGCAAGATCGACGCGATGATACGGTTGGCACAGTCACAAGGCAACGTAGGCATACCGTTGGCTGACCTGGATAGCCAGTTGGACCATGTCAACTGCCGTAACGGGTCCGTCAACCTGGAGACCGGTAAACTCGCACCGCACCTTCCGGCAAACCTGCATACCAAATGCCTTGACGTAGAGTTTAAGGCTGGGCAGGTATCGGACATCTGGTCTACGTTTCTCCGGCAAGTTTTTGACGACGACACCGAACTGATCGAGTTTGTCGAACAAGCCATCGGCTACAGCATGTCTGCCAGGACATCGGAACAGTGTCTGTTTTTTCTCTACGGGGCCGGGCAAAATGGTAAATCTGTCTTCATTCACACGCTCAAATCCATACTCTCGGGGCGTAATTCTAATGACGGCTATGCAGTTACCGCCGGTCCCACCGTCTTACTGTCTACCGGTGCCACATCAGAGCAGAAGTACGACCTGTCACGTCTCCGGGGTGCTCGCCTGCTGTCAGCTACGGAAAATAAAGAAGGCCGCGAGTGGAATGAAGAAACCGTGAAACGTATTACGGGTGAAGACTTCATTACCGCACGGGAAATGTATAAGCCCCAGTTCGAATTCCGACCCATCTGCAAGATATGGTTTTCCAGTAATCACCGACCGATTGTCCGTGGCATCGACCACGCCATCTGGCGACGCATCCGACTGATCCCGTTTAACCGAATCTTCTCCGGTAAGGCACGTGATCCAGAGTTGGGGCGTAAACTGATGGAAGACCGGGATGCAATCTTCTCACAGATGGTAGCCGGGGCACAGAGATGGTATCAGGACGGCTTGCATACCCCTTTGAGTATCCAAACAGCAGTTGACAGTTACCGGCACGACATGGACCCGCTGAGTGACTTTCTGGCCACACGGGTCAAGTTCGCCCCGAACGCCAAGGTAAAGATCGCCGATTTGTACAATCGGTACCTGGCTTACTGTAAGCGGGAAACGGAAATCCCGATCCCGAAGCGTGACATGATCAAAAGACTTATTGCAAATCCCTCCGTTACCAGATGCAACGTTGGAAGGGATAAGGGGCTGAGAGGAATCTTGCCAGTAGAGTTTGCAGATTCAAGTATGGAAGGGTAAGGGTATACAGGGGGTCTATAGTATATAAGTATATATTTATAGTATATTTATAGTAAAATAAGTAGTATATATATATAAAAAGGAGACCGAGGAGACCGAGGAGACCGAAGAGAAAAGTGATACTTTACTAACCGTCTACCACCAAAAGGGAGTTGATACCGATGAGACTGAGGAGACCGACAATCCAGAAAGTGTGGGTAGGTTTTCCCCTAGGGTTTTTATTTGACCCCAGTTTCGGTCTCCTCGGTCGCACTTTCTTCACAAACTGCTGTGAGGTCAGGCAGTTACAACGAAAAGCAAAAAGTAGTGTTCGGTCGCAAACGTTGTGAAAAGTGACGTTAAGGGGGGTGAAACCGTTGCGAAAGTGGTCGTTACCGTTCCGAAAGTGTATGTTACGTGTTGTGAATTTACACGCTATTTGATCAACGCACCTGACCAAGCCCTACCGAGTCTGACGAGACCGGGAAAATCGACCAGTTAGGTTGAAATTCCACAAATCCCCATCCACAGGGCGTGGATACCGGGGAGACCGAGGAGACCGAAGTTTCAAAAAGGAAACGAAAATGGGTATCAAGTTTGCCAATTCGAACTACGAAGACATGCCCGAAGGTGGAGTTCAGGTTTTTGACGACGTTGACGTAAAAGTGGTCGACGCATGGTTTGCACTCAGGGAAGGCTTCGACAAAAGTAAGCCAGCCGCGCCACACATGTTCTTGTCTCTTGTCCCGGTGGAAAACCAGGACGTAGACCCGTCGAATCAGTGGTTTTCTGCTGGTAATCCGGATTTCTGGAAACCGACAGACGGTCAGCAGGTTTTTGAGGCTGTGGACCAGCGTGGGACCGGGTTGGCTGCGGTCGGTTCCCAAGAGGCAATTTCCCGCACATCCAATGTGGGTAAACTGATCAAGTCTTTCGTTGATGCTGGTTACGGTGCTACGTCTGGTATCTGTGTGGACTGTACTGAACTGGTGGGGTTGGAATTCCACATCATCCAGAAGGCAACTGGTGACTCGTGGACCAACGCCAAGGGTGAATCCGTGAAATCCAAGGATACCTTGTGTGATAAGATCATCAACATGCCCGGTGACGCGAGTGAACCGGCGACACCTGCCAAGGCTGAGAAGCCGAAGCGTAGGCGAACAAAGAAAGCTGCACCGGTAGAGATCGATGCCAGTGCGGTAGAGAACCTTGCCGAGGGTGCGATCACTGAAGCGTTGAAGGCAGCCGGTGAAGAAGGTGTGGTAGGCAGTGCGTTGAGTGGTATGGTTCAGGCGAAGGGTGTGAGTGAGGGTTTGCCGCCGAACGTAACGATGGCAGCGATGGAGATGGCGACCACTGCAGAGTTTCTGCAGAAGGGTGTCGACAGTAAGTGGTGGGTCGTTGAAGACGGCATCTATTTCTCGGAGTAGGCAATGACGGCTGAAGAACTACATGAGGATTTTCCCTGGCAAGATTCAGGGCCTCCTCGAGGTGAAGGTTTGCATGTGTCCGACTTGATACGTGCATACGCGATCCGGTTCAAACTTCTGCCCGGCGACATTGTGAAGGAACCGGGGGTGGCTCGACCTGAGCTGCCCCTGGAACTTCGGGCCCGGTTTACCACTGGGTTTCTCTGGGAAGAGGCTTTGGAGTATGCGTTTGGTAGACGTATGGCGGCACGACCGGCAGAGATCGAGTATATGGGTATCTTGGCATCGCCCGACGGGTTGAAGTATGAAGATGGTGCCTGGGTGCTAGAGGAGTACAAGTCAACCTGGGGTTCGCCGAAGAAAGACCCGGAGTTGAGTTGGCTTTACATGGCGCAGGTGAAGGCATACACCTACATGCTGCGGAAGATCGGTTACGATGTCCAGTCGACCGTGATGCGAATACTCTATCTGAAAGAGGGCGCGCCGTGGCGGTGGAATGATGTACCGCCAGAAGATCCGCCCGTGCCATATCGGGTGCGGCGACTCACGTTCGAAGATGCGGAGTTGGAAATGCTGTGGAATATGCTGCTTGGAGAAGGGAAGGCAAGAGGTTGGCTATGATGACAGAGATACCGGTGGAAGGTGAGAATCGCCGACTGCATCAGTTGAATGGCGATATGAAAGTGACCATTGGCTATATGGCATTTTCAATGAACAAAACAGACAGAGAAGCAGTATGGCATACAAATGCCCAAGCTTGTGAAGTGGTAAAATGTGCAGACAAAGAAGCAGTATGGTACACAGATACGCAAGCTGATGAAGTGGTAAAATGCACAGAGACGGGTTGGGTAGCGCAAGCTTGGACATGGAAAGACGAGAGCAAACACATAGTGCTTGTGTTCACCGGAGACTGGACCAAGGGGGCGGTGACTGATATGTGTAACCGATTACACGCGAGAGGGAAAATGTAATGAATTACTTGGCAGAGTTGGCGGCTATTCACGAAAACACCAAGACGCTGACACCAGCAGAGACCGCCAAAGTGTACGAGATGCTAATGCAATTGAACACCGACGGATTAACTCGTTCAGCTGCAATAGAAGTGCCACATATAAGCTATGTGGTTGAAGTGGTACCGGGTGTAGACACAGCTTACCTATCTGGTAAAGAGGACTGGGGTAATGCGTTGGTGATATACCGGTGGGTAGACGGTAACCCAATGCTTTTGGATTTCTTGTGGTGTCATCAGGACTACACGATGCACAATGCAAAAGCAGGAGGTAAGGTATAGATGGCCGGTATCACGAAAATGAATGCGGTAGTGATGAGACCTAGCAGGTTGACCGTTTGCACTGAGGGCAGAGAGAAGTCTGGCAAGTCTAAGTTTGCCCTTTCGGCACCTGGACCCATTTTGTATATAGAGAGCGATTCGAGTTACATCGGTCCCTTATCCGATACGGTGGAAACCGGCAAGAAAGTAGAGCATTTGCATTTCGAATACGATGCTGGTGATAAAGCCGGGTCGTCCGCTATCTGGGATGAATTACACGATGAGGTATTGTCGACGATCGGCAAAGATCCGATCAGCGGGAAATGGCAAAAGAACCACACCCCGGCTTTCCGCACCATTGTATTCGACACGGCTACTGAACTGTATAACCTGTCGCGTGCTCGGCGCGGTGTTGCCCAAGGTGGTATGCCACAGGCATACGGTGCGGTATACGCCGACATGAACGTCATCACCCGAGCATTGTCGGACCCGAGAAACGACAAAGTCAATGCGATCTTCATTCACCGGGTGAAGCGCGAGTTCAAAATGGGCGTTGCCCAAGAGAAAAGCAGTTGGTTCGGTAACTATGAACGGTCCGGCTACCGCGATCTACCCAGTGAGGTACAGGTCAATCTGAAGCACATGTATCGACCTGGGGCCATGGGTGATTCGGGTGAGTTCATCACCACAGTCTTGTCATCCGGAGTCAACCATAAGACCTATGAGATGGAATTCGAGGGTATGATGTCGAACTTTCTGTCCCTGGTCATGGCGACGTACCCAAAGGCAAACCTGAAAGAATGGGGATTTTGAAATGATCTACCGGCAGACGATCTACAGTAATCAGTGGGTCATTTCACTGGATCAGAATTCCGATGGGAAGCCGCGAAAGTTCTCAGCCACCTGCAAGAATAAAGATTACGAGTATCCCGAGGTGAAGGGTGCGGTCAAGAATGGTCAGGATACCATCAGGGTTATCCAAGAGGCCATCATGGCAGCAGTAGAGAAGCTGAGGGAAACTTGATAGACGTGGATGACAGGATTGGGAGCAAGGAATTGTTCCCCCTGTTTCCAAACGGGACAGCAAGGTTACGGCGATTTGATTATGGTGACATGTCTTTCGTTGGAAATGGACCCCAAGGTATGCCATACCGGATTGGCATTGAGCGTAAACGGATTACGGATATGCTATCATCCATGGCGAGTAACCGGTTACAGGGGCACCAGTTGAAAGTGGCTACCAGAATGTGTCACCGGGTCTACCTGGTGATCGAGGGTGTGTGGAAGTGCTCAGACTCCGGGTTCATTCAGCATTACTACCGGGGTGGTTGGCATAATATCAGTCTCGGAAACCGGGAATTTCTCTACTCAGAGCTACTCGGTTATCTGCAGACGATTCGGGAATTCTTCGGCACCTCAGTAATACAGACCGGTAGCCCGAATGAGACCGTAAGGGCCGTCATCAACTTGCACGGTTGGTGGGTGAGTAAACGGTATGACGAGCATAAATCACATCTCGCGAAGCATATACCAGTAGCACTGGCAAACCCGAGTCTGGTCTTTCGGATGGCGGTAGAGTTGCCTGGTGTCGGTATTAAACGGGCAGTAGAAGTGGACAAAACATTTGACTCAGTGCTTGAGATGGTGAACGGAGACGTTGATACATGGGCAGCAATAGAAGGAGTCGGCAAGGTGACAGCGAAGAAGTGCGTAAACGCACTACAAGGGAAAAGTATTCAGAATACATGAATTCTGCCCATTGGAAGACAATTCGGAAAGTGGCTTTAGATCTGGCCAATCATCGGTGTGCTTTATGTGCAGCAACAGAAAATCTCGAAGTACACCACAATAGGTACCGTGGTTGGTATCAAGAGCGTATTTACGATTTAACAGTACTGTGTCACGATTGCCATATGATGATTACGCCTGCGGTGAAACAGAAACACCAGGAAGCAAAGGATAGAGGATGTCCGGTTACACCATACCGAAAGGACACTACGCAATAGACGTGCAGGTGATCCGAGGTTTGCTGGCCTTATGGATAACCAGTTACGCTGTTGAATACCCGAAACGTAACAGCAACTTGGCTGTGTTTGCTTTGGAATCCGGTATGTCGCTAGACGTGGTGAACAAGATGGCCTCGAGTGAGCAACGGAAAATGGGAATTTCGGTCTGCCAGATGGCGGAGTTTTTTGGCCTGCATCCGGCTCAACTGATGGCTGGTTATGAGAAACGGAGACAGGGTCTTATGTATCGTGGGAAAAAAGCGCAAAGCGTCACGCTGTTGTCCAGCAGGTTAACGTCGTTGCGGGGTATCCTCACACCGACCAAGTTCAACGGGGTACTGATGGAGTTTGAATTCACCGACCCCGGCGTATCCGGCTGGCATCCGCTCGCGTCTTTGGCAGCGTCACGCGGCGGGGTAACCGATCTCTGTAAAGCAATGGAGCAGATGACGGCGTTGGAAGACGCAGAGGGGGCGTAATGGCAGTTTACGGCTACGGTCCACTGCCTGCGGATCTGATGATCGTCGGAGATGTGCCAAGCATGGAAGACGTGGCGACCGGTAGGCCATTTTCAGGCGGTCCCGGCCACGAGTTGACTAATTACCTGGTTGCCCACAAGATTGACCGTGACACAGCCTACCTTACCAATCTGGTGAAAGAGAAATCGGCCAAGAAGGGCAAACCCACGATAACGGAGATCGAAGAGTGGGCACCCACGTTGGAAGAAGAGCTACGGGTGTGCGAACCCCTGGTCATCGCAGCCGTAGGTAGGGTTGCTATCCAGTGGTTTCTCAAGTCGCCCAAGGCCAATGTGGAAGACGTACACGGTATCCCGTTTCAGTTAGACGTGGACGGGCCGATCATTGTGCCATGCTATGACCCTGCCGGTGGTATGAAGGTTACCAGTAACATGATGCACATTATGGATGACTTCTACGTGGTCAGTCAGGCATTACAGGGTAAAGTGAAACCTCGGACATCTGTAATGCCGGTAGAGCGTGAACGCGACTACCGATTGGCAACCAGTCCGAATGATCTCTGGGACATGGGTTTCGGTGATGCGGCGGTGATCGGTTGCGATACTGAGTGGACCGATAAGGAAACCTGGTGTTACTCGCTGAGTTGTGAACCGAATACTGGTCTGGTGGTTCGGGTTGGCTCCGGCGGTAACCCCAAGGTAGTCAAGGCCATGAATCAGATACTGAATGCCGATGACGTGGAGGTGGTGTTTCACCATGCCTTGGCCGACTTGCCGAAACTGGATGCGGATAACGTCAGACCCAAGGCTATCCGTGACACGATTATCCAGTCGTACCTGCTCGGTCGCTACCCACAAGCGTTGAAAAGCCTCGCCTACCGGTTACTCGGTGAACGGATGCTGTCATACAGTGACATGGTCGGGCCTTACAGCCGAGGTAAAGAGTTGGCCTACCTGCAACAGGTAGCGGTTACCGAGTGGGATCAACCAGCAGCTTATCCGGTACGCAATGCGACCAATGGGAAGTTGAAAATTCGCACACCCGCCAAACCTGATAAGCGGGCACAGCGGATATTGAACGACATGGAAAAGAAAGGCGACGAGGTAGATCTACGCCACCGATGGGGTCTGGTAGCACCGGAAGACGGGCGGTCCATGGTAGAGTCAGCCATTGGATCGATGCCGTTAGCTTGGATCGATGATGTTCCCGAGGAACTGGCAATACCCTACGCTGCCAGAGATGCTGACGTGACACTCAGGGTGTTCAATGTCTTGTCTGAACAGATCGAGACCGAAGGGTTGGCGGAAATCGAACAGGTAGACACCGCGACTCTTCGAATGATATCGGATATGCAAACCCGTGGAATCAAGGTAGATCGGGAACATTTCAAGTCACTGGACAGGCAGTTCAACGGTAAACTGTTTTCGTTTACACAGCAGTTGGACCAGTGTACTGGCTACCATGTCAACCCTGGATCTGGACCGCAGGTGGTAAAAGCTATGGTCAACGAGGGAAAGGTTCCCATGGACGGGGTGATATCGGTCACCTCGGATAAGCTGGAACTGTGGGGGCAGCATTCTGAGATCGCAAAATCCGTAAGTGAATGTCGGAAATTCGGTAAACTACTGTCCACTTACGTAAATCTGCCTGACGTGGCAGACATGGATGACCGGATACACACTTCGTTCAACATTACCAGAACGGAAACTGGCCGTCTATCGTCATCTCGACCCAATCTTCAGAACATTCCCCAGAAGACTGATGAAGGCCAAGAGATCAGGTCTGGCTTTGTCCCGTCGGAAGGTTGCACCTTTTTGTCGATCGATTACTCGCAGATCGAGTTGCGCGTGGGTGCTCACATATCTGGTGACGAAAACATGCTATCAGCCTATCGGAATGGTGAAGACCTTCATACCTACACTGCCAGTCGTGTATTCGGCATTCCAGCCGAGGACGTGCACCCGAAGAAACACCGGTACCCGTGCAAAACGATGAATTTTCAAATCTTCTACGGTGCTACGGCATACGGGTTGAAGAAAAGCATGGATGAAGAGGGGTTGGACTGGTCTGAAGACGACTGTGAGTCATTTCGAAAAGAGTGGTTCAAGCTCTACCCTGGTGTGGCCAGGTGGATCGAAACGATCAGGGGGTTTGCTAGACGGAAGGGTTTCGTGGTCGACATGTTTGGTCGTCGCCGTTGGATACCAGAGGTGTTCAGTGTTCACGATCGGATTGTCAACGCCGGTCTACGTCAAGCGACTAACATGCCGATTCAGTCTTCTGCTCAAGGTGTGTTGAAAATTGCCATGGATAAGGTGACACCGTTTTACCTGAACCAGTTATCCCATGGGGTTACCCTTTGGCCATTGATCCAGATACACGATGAGCTCTTGTTTGAAGTGGGTAAAGTTAACTTGGATTCGATTGTAAATCCACTGAAGTTCATAATGGAAAACGCGGTGCAACTGGATGTCCCGATCGAGTGTGACGTGGAGGTAGCAATGACATGGCGCGATCTAAAGGCGTATTCGCCCCCGACGTAGATCAGGGTGGGCAGGTACATGAGTATCCGCAATATCCGAAGATGATGATATCGATGCTCGAACGGGCATCGTTTTCACAAGGGTGGCTCTGCTGGCTACGCGGAGGCTACATAACGGATAATCCTGAACCTGGGTTTATCAACGGCAGGGTAAACCAGTATCATGGTATCTGGGCAACTGGGTACGAAGCGGCCAAAAAAGTGAATCCTGGAATCACCAGGATGAAGCGCAAACGGAAAGAAGGGTAACATGGCGAAGAAGAAACCGGTCAAGTTGTTCAGTGATCTACCGGTCACACGGAAGACAAAAAGACTCGCAGTGGCATTCGAGAAACGTGATCGGGCAAACGCGCTGAAGGAAGAGGCCGATGCGTTGGTTGAACAGGCGAATGCGATCGCTGCACCGATTCTGGCAGAGTTGGACACCTCGGTGCTGTTACCAGGTTCCGGTACACTGTCGCACATCCCTGAGACTATGGCACCATCATTCAACCGTGGTCTACTCCGAGACCATCTAACCGGAAACTTGGGACTGTCACCACAGGACGTGGAAGATGCGTTCACTGCCGCATCACCTGAAAAGGAGAGGGCAGAAAGTGTCCGATACAACCCAGAAAAGTAAACCCGCCAAGCCCCAAGGTCGACCCAAGGGCGCAAGAAACATCCAACCGGCTGTGAAAAAAAGGGGCCGACCGCCGGGCACGCGGAAAAAACCACTGGGTAAAGCGAAGGATCTGCAAAATGAGGGCACGGATGAACAAGTCCGTGCCTTCGAAACGTGGTATAGTCTCGGGCAGCCGAATATGCCTGACTTGGCCGTCCACCTGCTAGAACCCGGTTTCAATGAAGAAGACATAAACCGAGCCGCCGCCAAGATGCGGGCATGGTTGGCCGATTTCCAATGGGAGCGTGAAGCCGAACAGCGCGATTACGAGTTCAAGAAGAAAGCCATCGAATCCAGTGACATGGATTTACTTCGCCGTCAGAATGAACGCATCACCGGTATGGATCAGAAGATCGAAGCGATCGAGGAGTCGTTTCTCCAGGCATACAAGGTTAAAATGGTCAATGGTGAACCCAAGTTAGAGTTGAAGTTCGAGATTTCATCAGTAGAAGATCTTGCGAAACTCGGCATGGTCCACGAGAAGTTCATGAAGACCCAGACAGCCCTACTGTCATCCATTAAACGGGATGAGTCCGATGAGGCATTCCAAGAGTTGATGCAGTACCCGCAAGAAGAGCGGACACAGCTTTTCCATGCTGCACGTAAAGCATCACAGGGTCAGGCCGGGTTTGAAATAGAGGATGCCAAGTGACACCAGAAGAAAAGGTGGACGCAGTTCACACTTGTGTAGACATGGCCGGTCCCAAGATGATTCAGCACTACTTGTCGAAAGGTAAAAATGCGTTCAAATGCCAAGCAGACGTGATGGAGTATGTTTCAGCTTTCCGCGAACCTGTCATCGGTACCAAGAAAATCTGTAACCAGCCCGACCATTGCCCACAGAGTGACGTGTTTGTCGATATCCTAACCGGAAAACAGAATTACACCATCACATGGGCAAACCGTGGATCTTCAAAAACTTACGGTGCCGGACTGATCATCTTCACCAAGTCCAACCTGTTCAAAAAAATGCAAACCAACATTCTCGGCGCGAGTGAACAGCAGTCAAAGTTGGCGTATGCGGCAATGGATGGCTTTTGGGACATCACCGGTTTACGCGACAAGGTGCTGGTGAAAGATCCCGAGGTGCACCGGACACAATGGAAAAACGGCTCCCAGGTAAACATCCTCACAGCATCCATGAAAGCGGTACGTGGACCACACCCGCAGTCGTTGCATCTGGATGAACTGGATGAGATGGAAGACGCGATATATCAGTCGGCGTTATCACAACCGCAGGCAAACTACGGTATACCAGCATCCATCCATATTTGGAGTACCAACCATCAAGCAGTAGGCCTCATGGATGCTGCCATCGAGATGGCGAAGAAAAACCAACTGTACAAGCTGTACAAGTACTGCATCTGGGAATGTATCGCGTCATGCGTCGGTGTGTATGAGTGTTCCACATGCCCGTTGTCATCGATATGCCCCGGTCCACAAGTCAAAGGGGCAGACGGCTACTATCAACCAGCCGACCTTTCAGCCAAACTGCTAACCTTGTCATTCGAAGTATTTCAACGGGAGTGGTTGTGCATCAAGGTAGGTTTCGGCGACACGGTGTACGAAGACCAGTATGACCCGGAGAAACATATTCTGCGTGAATACCCGGTGAACTATGAGCGTCCCGTCTACCTATCGATTGACTGGGGTGGAGATGCACCGTTTTCGGTCGGGGTGTGGCAAAATGACCCCGAGTTGGACATGTGGGTCCGCGTAGATGAAGTGTTCAAAGCCAAAACATCCAATACTGTCATTATGGAAATGGCAAGAGAACGACGTTGGTGGAAACTGATCAAAGGGGTGGTAGCTGACCCGGCCAGACCAGATCTGTTTACCGACTGGGGCCACGCCGGTATTGAAATGACCCGGGCGAATAATGCCTACGATGAAGGCTTGGATGCGGTAAAGAACGCCTTGGCTCCGATGAAAGGCCCACCCAAGATCGGGTTCAGCAGCAGGTGTCAAAACGTCATTCGGGAATTCAGTACCTATAAGTCCCGTGACGGTAAACCATTGAAGAAAGATGACCATTGTATGGATGAAGTACGCTACTTTACCATGTGGAAGGTCGCAGACAACGACGGAGACGACTTCTTTGGCACATCCAATGCCAACGTGATGCCAAGTTGACATAAGCGGTTGCTGGTGAGTATCCTCTGGTCACACGGAGGATACCGTTCATGGATATGTCAACACGCCTACGATCTACATTAGACACGGTTAGCGGTTTTCTACGTATGTCAGCATTCCACATGGCTGATGCGGTAACTGATACCGATTCCGACTCCGATAAAAACCCCCAGTACACCAACACCTACAAAACGTATGCCAAAGCCACTCAGGCGCTGTCCGATCGGTATAATGGTATTGCAGACTTCGGCAACCTGTTGATCGGTAACCTGGTAGACGTGCGCGCCGCTTTCACTACCGGCGAGGGTATCGCGATACGCGAAAAAATCCCCGGTACCGCTGAAGACGAGTTACAGTATATTCTTGAGTTTGCCGAATTCGATGATCTCGATGAGAGTGTAAAGACGTGGGCGCGGGAAACTGAAATAGAAGGTCAGTTCTTCGCCGTCATACTTGATCCGGATACCAGTAACCCATACCCGCGTGTTCGAATGATGCCATGGTTGGTGTTCAAATACGAAGTTACGGCTGACGCTGGTGATTACGAAAACGCCACTTCGGTAAAGTACTACTCTGACGGTAATAGCAATGCGTCAACCACGATTGGCACTGGTTCCAACATCGTAACCGTGTACCCGCCGAACTTCGTATTCCAAGGTTTCTCCAACCGGGTCGCGTTACCATCACAACCACAGCAGTCGAAACTTGCACATGTTCTCGGTATGCTGGACAAGATGGAGCAGACGCTGAATGATTGGCGATCGATCATTAACCTGTCCGCCAGTCCCACCCCATTTTTCCACGCTGACACGCCCGAGGCTGCCAAGAAAATAAAAACCGCTATCGACGGTGGTAACTGGACCTTCGGTAAAGCGATCGTCAGTACCGGTGATTTCAGTATGGTATCGGCTGACCTCAGTGGTCTCGAAGGTGCGCGCCAACTGGTAGAGACCTACGTCAAAGAGATATCTGGCACCTGTGGTGTCCCGGTTCACTTCCTTGGTTACCCCGACTTGATGTCCAACCGGTCTACCGCTGAAAATCTCATGGAGTCCGTCACTGCTGCCACGGTCTACGAGCGGATAATCTGGCAAGGTATCATGGAAACATTGTTTTCCCGTGTACTGACGATAGCCAACGAAACGCGGCCAGAGGATAAACAGTTCAACACCGAAGCTATCACGGCTGACTTCCCGCAGGTATCCAAGCAAAAGCTTGAGCAGCTTGTCGACGTTTACGGGCAACTGAAGCAAATGGGACTCATGTCCAAACAGACTGCGATTCGCATGATACCAGGGATCGATCCCAAGGTAGAGATGGCGTTGATCAAAGAAGAGATGGAAGCTGAACAAGCCCTACTGCTTACGATGGAACCGGATTCACAACTGCCCAATGGCGCGGTTGAGGGAGAATAGATATGGCGACCCTGACATTGACCACGTTCATTCAGCGAGTAGCAGCACGAAAACCCACCACGTTGACCGGTGTGGCCACGGTGACACAGATTTCCACACCACTGCACCCGGGTAACTATCTGAGTGCTGGTGACACGGTAGATCTTGGCGACAACTATCTGGTTGAAGATATCCTTACCAGCGATGCGATACTCAATGCTATCTCAGCCGCAACGATCATAGCCACCGATACCGGTACACTGGATATCCAGTCGGCATCTCGTAATACGGTGACTTCTGCGGCCAACATCAAGTCGGCCATTGTGACTGGTGCCACTGCGGTAACCGGGTTTTCCGGCACGGCAAGATCGCTACTGTTTCACTGCACATCAGCTTGCTACGTGTTGTTTGCCGCTACTGGAGACGTAGCAGACACTGACTTCTTGCTCCCAGCCAACCAGGTAATAGAAATCCCTGTTTCTGGTGTCGATAGGATTTCACAAAAACGCGAATCTGCCGACGGTCAGATGTACATTATGGAGTTGGAGTAGCCGTATGCCGGGTTTAGGTCTGGGCACAAGACTAACCAAAGCCGGTGGTAATGGAGCGACCACCACACCCATCACGTCATTCTGGGCGTTAAACTTCGACGGTGATGACTACGCAATATCAACGGGTGCAGTGTCAGCGTTGTCAGGTAAGACGACTGGCTCGATGGCTGTGTGGGCGGACATCATAACAGGTGCGGTCGAGTGTATCCCATTAAGTCTTGCGGCGACGACATCGAGCAGCACGACAATTATGATCCGTAATTTTTATCGGGGCATCATAGTCTACTGCATTGTAGACGGCGCAACCCAATGGAAATGGACGGGAACAAGTCAGGTATCGGTAGACACATGGCATCACATTGCAATATCACACAACGGTACCACTCCGTCGTTCTTCATCGACTGCGTGCCTGATACAGGTGTATTCGATGATTCAACTAACCTCACCGCGTGGTGGAAGGACGTAGTAGACGATGCAACGGTCAAGGCTAACGCAGTCTCTATTGGTTCAGGATGGGCGAATGGTTCAATCTCAAACCCGAATAAGGGTGAAGTCGCACAGGTAATATTCTCATCTGACGTGTGGGACTCTGCCGACGTGTGCCGCATCGGTCTCAAGAAAGACCTCCAAGACGAGAACCCGCTGGTGTACTACCCGATGCTGCCAGGAAGTGGTCAGATATGCAATGATAAATCAGGTAATGGCTTTAATGCTCAACTTGGTAGCACTTCTGGAAGTGATACAAACGATCCAACCTGGGTAGGTCCATATACTGGCATCGGTGCCAGTGGCCCAACGTAACACGGGAAGTCTGGTATGAAACTCTGGCATAAAAACAGTAAAACGGCAAGCTGGGAAACCATCTATTACAACGCAGCATCTGAATTGCTCGCGCAGGTTTCGGATTTGACACTCGGTATCCCAGCAGTTTACCAGAAACCGGATGGTCAGTTGATGGCGGTGTACACCCATGACTTCTCAGCTATCCCTCTGGGTAAAATCAAAATGAGCGAAAAGCATGAGTTTTTGGGCCTTGGTTTTGCCACGGGTATACCAAACGACTGGAAACGTGTAGAGGAACAGGTAGATGCTTAAAGTTATACGTCTACAGGCAGTGCATGCATCCATGGATCAAGCTGAGATTGAAACCATCATGGACGCGGTTACCATTGCGGAGATCAAAAAGACTGACTCGAACCCGATGATCAAGGCTTACTCGGTAGGCCACGAAGGCATCGCTGACGGGTCGTTTAAAGCGGAAAAAGGTGAGAGTTATGTCAAATCCGCCATGCTCTACATGAAAGGGTTGATTTACGAGATCGCGGCCAAGATGAAGCCGAAAACCCCAGTCTTTTTTCAGCATTCTACCAAGGCAAACGAGAAGCGGATACAGGTAGGCCAAGTGGTCGGTACCGGGGTAATCGAAAAAGAAGGCAAGGAACACGCGGTCGCCGCAGTTCACATCTTACCAGCCCACATTGATGACCATCTGGATATCGCGAGCATCGAGACTAACTTGACAGCGGTGGAAGATCCCAGTGGTCAGGGGTATATCGCTACCGGCATAGATTCAATCCCTGCACTGACAATATCGTCTTCCAAAATAGACGCACCCGGCTTCGAGGGTGCTACTATGTGGGGGATGTTTCGTGCACTACAAACAACGGAAGAGGACACGATGACTCAGGAACAGATTCTCAAAGCGATCGCCGACGGTAAGTTTACCCTGACAACTTTATTCGGTAAAGAAACCCTTCTGGCAGACGCTGATGTGGTAGCCGCCATTGCGGAAAAGACACAAGCCTACCAGACCGCCGCTGACTCAGCCCAGCGTATGGCCACGGAACGTGATACAGCGTCCACAGCTAAGATTGCTGAATTGGAAACCCAGATCGGCACCCTTACCGGCAATCTGACCAAAGCAACGTTGAAAGATACACTGGCCGAGGTGATCGGCGACACCAAGTTGCCGGCAAATCGTCAGAAGTTCATCGACACCCAGTTGACCGGCTTGGATATCAAGGGTACCACCCCGGAAGCGATCAAGGCTGAACTGCAAACATGGTATACCGGACAGCAGACAGTCATGGATAGCTACGGGCTACCGACTGAAGATGCCCCCGTGGTACCGGGAGATCCGAATACCATCACGCCACCAATCAAAACACCAGTGGTAGCCCCACCGGGAAAAACACCCGTGAATGACGGCCTACCACCGGAATTGTCCCCGACCGGTAATGACCTTGTCAGTCCGGAATTTGCCGCAGTTTCGCAGCAGATCGCCGGAGCCGGACTCGCCATCAAAGAGTAACCACTGTAAACAGGAGATAAAGCCATGCCTTTCACCGACAGCACAAATGCTTTCAACAACAGAATCGATGGGGTGCGTACCCACTCGTTCGTAGATGCCGCTCCCGCTGGGGATGTGGATGCTGGTGATGTGACACTCATCGAAGATTCCGTTGGAATCGCCTACAAAGATCAGGATGCGACTGAAGATGTTGCATTTATCTACTCCAGTAGAAACTATCTGTTTCCTTGCCAGAGTGCATCCGGAAGCAACTTCGAAGAGGGAAGCGCGGTCTATCTTGATCCGGATACCCTCAAAGCTTCTGCCACCTCGTCCAATGGAGCGTTCCGCTTCCTTGGAACGGTCCTTGTTCAGCCAGCATCGTCCGCAGCCTCACTGGAGATCGATTTCGCCGGTGGCGCAGGTATCTTGCAGGACCAGACGGGTGTTGCTCGTGTACTTTCCACCACAGCCACGGTTACTGAACTGAATGCCGGTAAGGTATTGATCGCAGGTGTGACTGGTATGGCACTGACCATCCACGGTTACCGGTTCATGTTTCACGGTATCGCGGCTGGTGCCACTACCCTCGATTTCGAAGACACGGCTACCAGCCCGGTAGCGGTTGTTAAAGTGGCGGTTGCTGCTGCGGCTGACACCGACATCGTTGGTTCATACGGTCCTCTTGACACGGGTGTTACCAGTGGTGCTGGCTTCGACACACCCTTGGGCGACGATGAGGGTCTCCAAGTCACGGTCACCGGAAGTACGTTGACCGGAACCACGTCAGCAGACATTCAGTTCACATATTCTTGGTCCGCCACTTGATCGCGGTTGGCAACTTCAGCATTTACATCGTAGGAGATAAAAATGAACACCCCTTTTGTATTCAATGATGCAGCATGGGCGAGAATTCGCCACGCTGTTCTCAACCCCCGTGATGCAACATCCGCCACGGTCATGCATAACGCCAAGGGGGCTATGACTCAGTGGCTTCAGCAGCCAGATGCCGCCATTGCCACAATCGGCGCACAGCGAATGCACGCAATGCACACCGCAACTCTGGGTGACTTTCCGGCACAGGCACTGGATAATTGGCCAACACTCAGGAATATGCCGACCTATGACACGGCGTATCAGGAAATCTTCCATATCCGTGACTACACGTACACGAAAAAGACCGGTTTCAACCTCAACGTGACCAAGACCGGGTTGTCTTTCTCGCTCACGGTTCCCGGTGAAGCCGCGAAAATCTACACGGCATCTGGTGAGCAGATGTACGTGAAGTTCGACCGGTACACCGGTGGCCTCGGGTGGGATCTCACCGAACTGGAAGACAATGAGTTCTACGATCTCGAAGACCAGTCGACCGACTTCCGCAACAAGGCGGCACAAGATCGTGCCCAGGCCCATTATGACCTCATCGATGAGGTAGGTGCTGGTGGCGATGTCGGGTGGGGTGGCGTGTCTACTGATGATGCTGCACTACGTGATGCCAAGACGATCAACACCGCAGTACTCCAGATCATCAACGCCATGACAGGCACGTCCACGGTAATCGGTCTTGGCACCGAGTTTATCGTTTTGGCCCCCTATAGTTTGCACTCTCGCATCAAGCATGCGTTGACATATAACTATCAGGATTCCGGTGGTTCTGAAAAAGCGGTATCCTACCGCGTGACCCCACGTTACTCGACCATGCTCTCGGCAACTGATGTGTATTATGTCATCTTGCCGAAGAACAAGTTGGTCGGTGGTAACCGTCAGAATCTTCGTGTTGACACACAGTCCGACGTTATTTCCAACTCACAGGTCTGGGTAGGTAGTATGCGCCATGCTGCAGCAATCGGAGACACCAATCAGGTCGTCCGTTGCGCCGTTGCATAGGTATTGTCGCGGGGGTTTCTCACTTTACCCCGCGTATAGAGGGGCATCTGATACTTTCCCGTTGGGGTATCAGGTGCCTCCACACACTGGAGACGCTAAATGTCGATCGATGTAGGCACAAATTCATGGATCACACTGGTCGAGGCTGACACCTACTTTACCGATGAGCGGTATGACGTGGAAGGCCTCTGGATTGCGACTACAGATGCGGCAAAGTCTGCCACACTGATCCAAGCCTACAGGGATCTGAATGCACCGGGGTTGTTCAGTTTTCCCACCACAGCCACCGATGAAATGGGGTGGGCACAGTCCGAACAGGCATTGATGTATCTGCAGCAGGGGTCAGCCGTCGACCGGAGATTGGCACTCCAAGCCCAAGGTGTCACGAAAGCCGGTATTTTCAAAGAGGAATACCGCCCCTACGATCAGGTTGCATCGATCATACTGGCACCACGCGCCTCCGGTTACCTGGGTGACTTGGTAAACGCCGACTACGCATACTTGATCTACGTCGCGAGGGATGAAGATGCCACTACGTAAACCGTCAACGGATCTACAATCGGTAGCCGGAGACCTCAGCCAAGAGGAAACCGTCGCAGCGATCGTGGCGATATATGTGGCAGCATGGGGTAGGCTCCGCTCCATCTCCCTCGGTATGAAAACGACCGATCCACGTCGAGCATACTTTTCCGGCATTCTGGCAAACTTGGAAAACGAGTTACGCCTACTGAATGCCAAGACGCGCAAGGTTGCGGCGAAAGCTATCGATAACTCGGCGCGCATCGGTCACAGTGTAGCCAAGAAACGTCTCCAGTTATTGGGTGTGACAACTATCCCAAAGTTGACCTCAACGGCTATCACGTCGTCCTCAGCAACCACCGCCATGCAACTGACTCTGGATTTGTTGAACAATGTGGCGGGTATGAAGAAGTACACCAGTCAGTACACCCTGGCAGCACAGCAGAGGGTGACGCAGAATGACCGGATCACGAAAAAGATTGCCGATGGTTTAGGTACCGGTGCGCGCCGACGGGATATCAGTTCCGGTATCGTTAGTGATTTGAAGACCAGGATATCCGACGGTAAAGTTGTCGATTCGGCTGGTCGAGTTTACGACGTAGAGTACTACGCTGAGATGGTAACGCGCACCCGGATTAAAGCTGCGGCGAATCAGGCAATGCTGCTAACCGGTGTGAATGCTGGGTTAGACTTGGTGCAGATCGATGTTCACGATGCGGCGTGTCCGAAATGTCAGCCGTATTCCGGTAAGGTGTATTCGCTATCTGGACATGATAAACGGTTTCCACGATTGGCGGTCAGGTTCCCGCTTCACCCGAATTGCGTCTGCTCGTATCTCTGGTGGACTGAGTCGGCCATAAGGGAATTGCCACAATACGATGCCTTGATGGACTTTAGCAACTCTGACGATGTGGTGACCAGTTTCGCCGACTACAAGAAGAAACTTGGGGTCACGTCATGATGGAAAGTTATGCTAACCGCGATGCGTGGTTTCTTACCGATGGGGTGTCTGACTTTGGTGAGATCACAACAACTTCAGTAGTGGCAGCCCGTGTAATGGTCGATTTCCAGAAACGGATACTGTCAGACTTTCAGGGTGAGTTGACCACGATGACAGGCAAGATCGGTATTACCACGCAGATTGCTATTACGCCACTTATGCGTGTAGCGTTTGGGTTCGCCAGTGGCAAGTATACGGATGTTTATACCATTCGACTGATACGCGATCTCGGGGCGTGGAACATGACGGATAGAGAGGTGTTCTTTGTCTGATTTCGACACCTCGGATTTCGACCGTGGTATGAAAAAATCGGTGGCCAAAACGGTCAAAGGTGCACGCAATGGTATGCTTCAGGCGTTGCTTCAACTGGATAACGACGTTGACAACATCGAGCCGAAAGTGCCACTGGATGAGGGAACACTACGGGCGAACACTGGCCTTTACGTAGATGGTAAGCTGGCATCGGAGCCACAAGCACTCCCGGTTGGCCACAACGATGCCACACAGCAGCCACCGCAAGAGTTACCGTCTGCTGGTGAAGAGGGTAAAACGGTATCTGTAGGCATTGGTGGTGCGGCAATGCAAGGAAGTATCGTCGGGGTGTATGCGATGTTCACCAAGTACGCAGCCCGTCATCATGAAGTACCGGCAAACTTCAAACGATCAGGTGCTGGCAACAAGTTTCTTGAAGCAAAATTGTTTGGTCGTGGCAAGACCTACTTCCAAATAATCGCAGACGCGATCAAGAAGGAACTGAAGGGGTAACCATGTTCATCAAGGCAATGACGAAATGGGTATCTGATAACGTTACCGGGGTCTCGGTAACAGGCGCATCGAAAAACCTGTATGCCGGGTATCCGCCTACGTCGATTGATTCTGGTGCAACGTATGTCTTACTCAGTTCGCCCTATGGCGGTACTCGTGAACCGACTATCACGCAAGAGTACCATTGGCATTTTCAGGTGTTGGCAGCAGCAGCAGACTACTATACTGCGGCAAACTTGGCCGCCTTGGTAAATGATGCGCTTCACGGGAGGACGAATTTTGACATCACTTCTGGCGAATCGGAGGCGGCCACGTACACCGTTATCGCATGTATCGCAATTCAACAACCATCCGACATCGGTCGTGATGAGTCGTCCGCCCGGCATCAGTTCGTTCAGAACTTCCGGGCAACCATCAACAATCCGTAAAATCGGAGGAATAGACCATGGCTAATATAGGCGCATTCACAGATATGGGACCGTGCAACCTCAGTTGGAACGGCCCCGACGCAACGAATGAAAACCTCGTAGACTACGATCTCGGCGAGGCACTCACCGGTACCCGCATCTTCTACGAAGAAGAGCAGTCCGACTTGCGTAAAGGGCGTACTGGAACCACCATCGTCAACCAGTTGATCACCGGCGCACAGCTTCGTTTGGAATGCGATCTCACGCTTCCGGATGACGCGGCCACAACCACACCACAAGACTATGGTCTTGGTAAGTTGGCCGCATTGCTTTCTCACGCGAAATTTGTAGAAGGGGTCGTAACTGAGGCTTTCCTTCCCGACAATCAAATGTATATCCAAGCCCCTTACGGGTTGAAAAAGGACACCGGGACTGCGGCTACCAGTCACATGGGTGCATTGACGATCACTCCATTCGTCAACAATGCCCTTTCCACCGATGATACACAGACCTGGATCATTCCGGCTGCCGCACCGATGGTGAACATGGAATTGCCATTCGACTTTGAAACACAGCAGGTCATCAACGTCGTGTTCAACGCATTTCCAGTGTCGGTTGCCAATACCGCAGGAACACCGTTGACCACTACTGACGTGTTGATGTACAACAAGGCAGTCAAGGGTACTCCGAATCCTGCAGCTGAATAGTAGCACTTTCACATGCACAACGGGAGAATTACCATGGCCAGTAGCAACGCGATACTCAACACAAGCGAACTGATGGAAGATGTCTTTCCGGAAATCGGGTTCTCCATCGGTGACACCACCTTCACCCTCGGTTTACTGACCGAGGCCCGCTACCGTCTTATCGGCGACACCTTGGAAAAGGTACAAACCTCAGCAGCGGAAGCTCTTGAGAAAACCGAAACTCGACTCAAGGCCGACCTACTGAAAGAGGTCGGTGACGATAAGGCCGAGTATGACCGTCGGGTCAAGGGTATCGCTGTCTTCAGCCCGGATGACGCACCAGAATTTACCGCTGCGCACTTCATTGAAACCGTGTACAATATGCCGGGTTGGGATATCGATCGGATCGAAAAGGATATCGACTATCGCTTGCAGCAGAAGATCATGATGCACACCTGGACATCCGTACAGGAACAGATATCGTCCGCGTGGGGAATCTCCAAGGAAAACCCTACGGACCAGTCGAGTCCTACAGTTTGATAGCGTCTGAGTTTCCCGGTGTGTTTGTGGAGAAAGATTTCCATTCCACTCACATCGGGGTTCTCCAGATCTGGCTACAGGCGGCTCGGCTGTCACTTGTGCGAAAGGAGAAGATGCTGTTTCGCGTAATCGGAATGGCGCAAAACGGTACAAAAGAAGAGGTGGGTAAATACCTTTCCACTCTGGAAACTGAAGAACACAAGTCACTCGGCGATTACGAAACATTCACCGCCCGAAACAGAGCAAAATTGGGCAGCATTTTGGCAGGGTAGTAATATGGCAGGCAGTACACAAGGATTTTCTGCTGGGGCACTCACCGGTACACTCACGCTGAACACAAAAGGCTTTGCCAAGGGTATCCGGGAAAGCATATCCGATTCACGAAAAATGCGGAAAGCCTTCCTTGAGTCTACTAACAAGATGGCCCGCGCTAATACGCTACTTACCAAAGCGATACTCACGGGAAACAAAAAGCGTTTGGCGAACGCCCGAAAACTACGAGCGGGCCGTCAACGTGAACTTGCGGAAATGAAAGAGTCCTTTACGTTCATGACAAAGGGGTTTGCTGCAACTGCAACCGCTGCCGGAGTTGCTGGAGTCGCTACCGCTGCCTCAGCAACATTGATTGGAAAGTCCATCGTACAAACCGCGTCCGACGCACAAGAAACCATCAACCTGTTTGAAGTAGCGTTGGGCACCACCGGTACCTATCTTGCTGATGCCAAAGCGGAAGTCCTCTCTCTGTCTGAAGCCTACGGGTTGTCCCGCTTCAAGCTGATGAAGTACATGGGAACCTTCAATATCATGCTCAAATCCCTCGGAGCAAGTCGTGGAGCGGCGTTGGAGATGTCGAAAGCCCTAACTATGCTCACAAACGATCTGGCATCCCTGTACAACCTTGGACAAAAAGAGGCGTTTACCAAGATTCAGGCTGGATTGGCTGGTGAAGTCGAACCCCTTCGCCGCATCGGTATCATCATTTCTGAAACCACTGCGAAAACCTACGCACTGCGTACCGGGCTGATCGAAGCGAATCAAGAACTCACCGAGGGGCAGAAGATCGCCGTCCGCTATAAACTGATCATGGAGCAAACCGCCGAGGCTCAGGGTGATTGGGCACGCACCATCGATAACTTTGCGAACCAGCAGCGTATTTTCAACAATCAAATCGAGCAGACTTCAGTAGAGGTTGGTAAGTTCCTCATCGGACCCGCTACCTCACTGATGCAGGTCTTGTCAAACATGGCAGCCGGGTTGGCAAAAGTCACACAAAAGTTCCCCACATTCATAAAGTGGGCAACGCTTGGGGCTAGTGGTCTCATGGCTATTGCAGGTGCCGCAGGTACGTTTGTAATAGGATTGGCCGCTGTTCAAAAAGCTCTTGTAGCACTCAATTTGACTATGGTAGGCCCATTTATAGTAGGTTTGGGAATTGCTGCCGCAGCGGTAGTAGCCTTGGGTGTGGCGTTTGTCGGGTTGGTTGCATTGCGAGAATCATACATCACGGACACAAAGCGGGAAGTGCGAACCTATTATGACCTCACACGCCGATTGACGATACTGAAAGACGCATACGACAGACTTGCGGAAGCCAGAGATCAGAAGGGAATGAGCAAAAAGGCCCTCTCTATCGCGCAAATATATAAAGATGCCGGATTTGCCATACCAGAAATGGACGACGTATCTCCGGAAAAATTCGCTGCGAAAACGATAGAACGCCATCGAAAGATGATAGAGGCACTCAATAAACCGATATTTGCGCAAGGGATAATACCGGAACTCAATAAATCGAACACGGCACTTCAACCGGGTGCTACATTTTCCCCTCTGGAAGTACAAGAATCAAGTGACTGGATGGAGCAATCCTTTAGTTGGTTGGACTCCACGATTAAGAAGTTTACTGGTGCAACTGCAAGTGTAGCCTTACTCAAAAAGGGCATCATCGACTTGGGTAAGGTAATCGAGTCTACAAAGGTAGACGAGTTGGAAGAAATGTTCAAGCTCAACCCTGAACAACTGCGAAAGAACCTCTCCAAGTTTGGCATCACGTTTTCGTCTGTCCTTCAGTCAATGGCAAACACCATGACTGTGGGCATTAGTAGGGCAAAAGAACTCAAGCTGACCCTGATGGACGTGTTTCGTATGCGTAAAGTGCGTATCGGACTACGTGGCAAAGAAGACCCGGCATCGCTTCTTGGTTTCACACCAACAGCTACCCTGCAAGCCACTTTGAAACTCTACCAGGACATCGGAAAATCAGCCAGGTTCACTGGGCGCGAACACGCCCTCTGGTTGGAAAAGATCCGCGCCATCAAAGCCGAACTGAAGCCCAACCGGGAACGCCTGCTGGAAAAGGCTGGAATCACACCTGCGTCTGCACGGACGCAAACATTCAAAGACCTACTTTACGCTGGTGGTGCAGCAGGTGAAAAAGGGGAAAAGGCGCAAGTTTTCGCCGGTCTGGAAGATTTCTACCGTGAACTTGGCTTTGAGAACGAAAAACTACTTGCCAAAGTACGCGGAGCCTTAAATGCTGCCGGACTTGCAGCAGACTACAAAACCCAACTATCCGATGCGTTGTACGTGGTAAACGATAAAAAGAACGAACTGCTCGAAGGGGCCAACAAGCGTGAAGTTGCTCGGATAGAGAAACGCAAACACCTACAGCTTGAAGCTGATCGCAAAGTCATGGAAGCCAGAAACGCCCAACGTGCAGACGATATGGAACGCGACCGAAACCTGTGGACCACCACACAGCTTGCTGCCGAAAACGTCACAGATAACATGACATCGCTACAGACCAAGATGAACGAGATGATGACCAGTAACCTGACTGGTTGGACATCCGCCTACAATCAGTTCTTCGAAGGCCTGATATTCCAAAACCAAAGCATCGGCAAAAGCTTGAAAGCCCTTGTGTATAATCTCCGTGACACCGTGATACGGAGCTTCTTTCAGCAGGTGTCCGCTGGTCTCGCAGAATCCACCTTTTCTTGGATGTTCGGTACGCAAAGCCAACGATCAACTGGAATTAGCCCATTCGTAGAAGGCGCCCGTGGTGGCGTTAACGCTGGTAAATCCGCCCTCGGAAACCTCCCATGGACATGGAAAAATGAAAAAGAGCTTGAAGCATGGGATACCCGCAACTCCAGTAAAGAGGGAAGCGTGTCAGTAAACGTCTACAACGAATCCGGTATCCCAGTAGATGCTACGTCCACCAGCTTCTACAACGACGCACTCGATCAGAGAATCGTCAACATCACCCTTAACACCCTTGCCAACAGCTACGGTGCTCGCGGAATACTGGGTGAGTTTGGAATTGGCTGATGGCTACCTTTCCGTCCCTATCTGATTACGATAACATGACCGTTTATCGGGACTCCGCCACCCAAGACCTTGGCATGTCCGTAAAAACGGATTCCGGCCCGGACATCACCCGCGCCCGTAGTACCTACATGCTGTCCGCATTCACTGTCGAGCACACCGCTGTCGCCACTGCTGACAAAACCACCTTCTGGGAATTCTGGGAAGCCCGAGCGGGTTCAGCCGAATCATTCACATGGACAAACGCGGTCAACTCCGTATCGTACACTGTGCGGTTCGCCCCCGGCATACCGGAAATCAAAAGTCACGGCAGTACAGACGAGTTCTGGATCATCAAGTTCAGTCTACGGGAGGTTTGACATGCCACGCGACATCTCAGCCGACGGCATAGTTGAAAAAAACGCGGTCGCCACTGCTGGTGCCTGGATATGGCTCGTCAAACTGGAAGTCGCCAGCACCACCATTCGCATTTGCTCCAACAACGAAAATGTAGCATGGCCATACACCGGAAGCGGTACCGGGCTTGAACACGATGCAGACTTCCCAGGCTCTACAGGCAACACATGGACCGCATACCCTCTGGAACTTGGCCAACGCACAGACTCTTCCGCTGGAGAAATCCAGCAGTTCAAACTCCGCGTAGCAAACGTTGCACACCTGCTTGACACCTATCTGCACACCAACGCCGGTTGTATTGGCAACACCGTGACACTGTATCTCGTCAACTCCAAGCACCTCGATGAAACAGATGCGGAAATCGAAGTAGCATCTCAGATACTATCTGCGACCACTGGCCCATACTGGGTAGAGTTAACTCTCGGGTTTCCACACCCGCTTCGCCGATCGTTCCCACCTGACAGGTACTCAACACGCATGTGCCGCCACCTGTTCCGTGGTATCAACTGTGCATACACTGGTGCATCCGTTACCGGATTAACTAGATTCGGTTCCCCATACTCCGCGCAGACCATCCAATTAGCTTCTAGTGCCGCAGAGTTATGTGTGGGGATGTTCATCAACGTATCCGGATCGGACTCAAACGACGGGAATTACAAGGTCGCCAGCAACGCCGGGGCTAACATCTTAGTTGTTACCACTGACTACACCCTGACGAACGAGGAGACCGCTGGAGTAACCGTCAAAGCCGTCTGCGTGAAGACGTTGGACTACTGTACCAATATAATGGAGAACGAAGATGCTTTTGGCGGAAGCCCTGCATCAGAAGCAGGTTGATCCGGTACTTGGATTGCTGGGTTCCCCCTATCTACACGGGGGCAGTGATCCGAAAACCGGTATCGACTGCTGGGGTCTGGTCATGCACCTGTACCGATCCCGTGGCATCGAACTCCCCGATTACCGCAACGGTAGTATTTCCAGCATACCCGACCAATGGCACGCGGTATTGCTTATGGCCACAGACCCTGCTACACTTTATGTAGTCACCTTCAAAGGTGCGTTTTCGCATGTCGGTATCCTTTACGATGGCAAGGTCATACACAGCAGAGACCCGATCGGCGTGGTCATATCACCAATTTCCCGCATCAAACATCGATTGAAGGGGGTTTACCAGTGGATATCCTGATACACCGATTGGACACGCTATTCGATGATGCGCAAACCACGCGTACCATCCAGGTGGAAGATGGCGCATTCGTCTCCGACATAATCGAAAAAGATGAATTCGCCCTCCACCTCAACGGTGTACCGGTAAACGCCAATGGCG
>Ga0075121_1000327_pt1 | contig 33362 bp, 28 predicted proteins | sample AntAceMetag02UKG_FD_69793 | JGI IMG/M metagenome (GOLD analysis project Ga0075121, IMG submission 69793) | Saline lake microbial communities from Ace Lake, Antarctica - Antarctic Ace Lake Metagenome 02UKG | ecosystem: Environmental > Aquatic > Non-marine Saline and Alkaline > Saline | place... | reverse complement strand
TTTATAAGTACATACATTATTTTGTCTGTATTATTTACGATAACAGTCAAAGGGATTCTTCTGGTAGCATAGGTTTCTCCTGTAGGCTCGCGTTCTTCCATGCCAAAGGCGCTGGTTGATAATATTGTTGCTAAAAATAAAATTAATAATTTTTTCATGATAAACCTTTAATTTTGTTTTCTTAAATTTATATAGGACGGCTCAAAAGCATGTTTCTTCCTGTAGGATCAGTAATATTTATTACGTAATAATATTTTATAGTATCTTCGGGTCCAAAACCGTAGTCATCTTGCTCTAATCTAGTTTCTGTTCGTATGCTATTTATTGTGTAATCGCCTTCTGAGATTATTTCATCAAAAATAAAGCTTCGACTTCCGAATTCTATTGCGGTCAGTATATTAGGAGTATTAACTGGTAAGCTTGCTCCTATTGGTACACTATCTCGTCCTGCTACTTGTAAGTTAAGATTCTGACCTGAGTTATTGTGAAATGTTGTTGTTGATGTTGCTGGTAAAGCTATATCTTCCTCTATCACATCTCTAGCAAAAACAATTCCAGTTACCAATAAGCCTGCTAAAAACAAATAATTAAGTTTTTTCATGATAACCTTTTGATTATAAAAAAGGCGCAATTTTCATCGCGCCTTTAATTTTAGTTTATCTATTCAAATAATCTATTTTGTCTAAATCTGCATTTACTATTAAGTTTTCGTCTGGATTAAGAACGTCTAATTTTACATAAGGTGTATTGTGTTCTGTGTGTGTTGATATATTCGTTATACGGAATTTTCCATTTCTGATTAAAGCTGTATCGAAATAAAAACTTCGGGGTTTTACATTAATGTGAACTTCGGAGACGTTTCTTAGGTAATCTGTGTTGAATGATCGTTTGCTATTGGCAGGGATAATAAATTTAGGGAATGGGAAAACTGGGTTTAGGTGATCAGGCACAATATATATTTCTATTTCTTTGGAAAGCTCATTTTTAAAGGTTGTTGTTGTTCTTGGGGGTCTTGACGCGCTAGCGATTCCTGTTGCCAATAAGCCAGCTAAAAATAAATAATTAAGTTTTTTCATGAAAAACTCCTATTAAAACGGTTAATAAAATGATTTAAAAATATAAACAATTTATATTAGAAATATTATACCAAATATGAAATTATATATCAAATGGGCGTAAAAACCCTTATTTTTCTATTAAAAAATTAATTTAGGGAAATGGAATATAGGCTTTTTAGACCTAAAAGGCAAGTTTTAGTTTATTTGTCTGGATTTACCTTATTCGCAACATTAGTCTATTAAGAGTAGGCGAATTTTCTTCTTTGAATAACTTATTCATCCAAGTTTCTATGACTTTTATTAATTTTACTTTGTTTTCTTTATTTTTAAGCTCTTGTTTAGCTTTTTTATATATAGGTGTGACTTTTTCGAAATCTGTGAAGTTTTCTATATTCTTTACGAAGCTTCGTATAATTTGATCGTCATGATCTTGTTCTGTTTCCGTTAAATATATTTTTGAATTAGCAAAAAACAAAATAAAAGTAATAAGAAATAGTTTATATAAAGTTTTCATTATGTCTCCTAAATAAGTTTTTGTTTAATTTTTAATTGACGATATCAAGGGGGAATAAGAATATAAAGTTTTTTATAAAACGTAAAGATATTTTGTTTTAATTGAGCCGCCCTTCCAGGGCTCAGAGTCTTATGGTTTTACTTATACCCACAGCTTCAGTGAAGCACTTACGCAATGGGCTAACGTTAGGCGCCCTTGCAGGGCTTGGTGCTTTTTTCGTTATAGTCTGCGTAAGCAGGCGAATCTTGGGTAGCACAGAGCGTATTTATCTCGCCGAAGCCTTGGCGAAGGCTGGATGGCGCTGCAAGTGCGTGCTCCTGTACTTTGTTAAGCTTATGGTGTTGGAATAATATAAATCTTACTATTAAAGGCGTCTAGATTAATTTTATTAATCAACTCGTGAACATTCTTAAAAGATTTAGCTTTTAGATATATCAAGCGAGATTCTGTTTTTTGGATTCTATGAACAACCGGTTTTGATGGGCCAAGAATTCTAATATCCAAATTATATTTATTATTAATTAGTTCTAAATTTTGGTGAAGATCATAAGCATCTTGTTCTATCCTATAAGAGTCTGTATTTTTGAGTTCAATCTGTACCAAACGAATAAATGGAGGGTACTTTACCATTTCTCTTAGTTCAAGCTCTTGCTTGCAAAACTTAAGATAGTCAGGCTCATGAAGATATTTAAAAATATCATGATCCTGCATAGTTTGAACTATAACACAACTTTTTTTTTCTCCTCGCCCGGCACGGCCTGCAACTTGAATTAATTGCTGTAAAGTTGTTTCGCTTGCGTTAAAAACAGGGAAATGCAAATTCAAGTCTGCCCATAATATTCCAACAAGTGTAACATTAGGAAAGTGATAACCCTTTGTTATGACCTGTGTGCCAATCAGGATATCTATTTTGCCTTCATCAAAGTTCTGTACAGTTTCTTGCCAAGATCTTTTTTTGCTTGTTGAATCTAAATCTGCACGCTCTACCAATGCTTGTGGGAAAAGGTTTTTTATAATGTTTACAGCCTGTTGCGTGCCTATACCTTTTTTAAGTAATTCTTTATTACCGGCTTTGCATTCAGGACAACTGCTAGGTAGGTCTTGTTTATAGTCACAGTAGTGACAATGCAATTTAATGTTATCGTTATTTGAGTGTACGGTTAAACTTACGGAGCAATCTGGGCATTGGAAGATAAAACCACATTTTTTACATTGAACAAAAAAGCTATACCCTCTTCTGTTTAGATAAATTATGATTTGTTCTTTTTTTTCTAATCTATCTAATATTGCATCATGTAGCTCTTGGCTTATCCAGAAGCTAGGCCTTCGTTTTTTCACTTTTTGATTTAATAAAACAGTTTGAATTTCAGGTAAACGTCCAGAGAATCTTTTTTTTAGTTGAAAATATTTCCAAGAATTTTTTTTACAGCTGTATAAAGAGTTTATGCTTGGTGTTGCAGAGCCCAATATAATTGGAATATTGTAATGCTGTGCTCTCCATATAGCTACCTCTTTACTATTTATTTTTGGATGTTTCTTTTCTTGAAAGTTTTGTTCATGTTCTTCGTCAATAATAATCAATCCAAGATTTGCAATTGGCAGCAGTATAGGTAAGTGTACACCGATTATTAGTGTGGGCTGGTTGCTTATTAGCCTTTGCCATAATTCTTCTTTTTCAGATGGTCTGCTTGCAGAGTGAAAACTTATTATTTTTATATTTTCAGGTAATTGTTTTTCTAATAAATATTGAAACTGTAAACTCAGGCTGACTTCTGGAAGCAATAATATAACTGATTTGTTTTTTTCTATGCTTTGTATAATTAGATTTTTATAAACTTCTGTTTTACCTGAACCTGTTACGCCATGAATTAGCGTTGGTTTATATGTTGGTTCTTTGATAAATTCTTGTACATAGTTTACTACTTCTTGTTGTTCTTGGGTTAGGATGGGCGTTTTATTTTCGCTCGGTAAAGCCTTTTTTTTATTACTTTGATCGAACGGTTTAATCCTAGGTTTTTTTAATAAAAAACTGTTAATCCTACGATAAAAATGCAGAGTTGGCATAAAGTAAAATTTTGCGATCTTTTCCAAAAAGCTTCTATAGTTAGTATCATCTGGAAAGTCGTGTACGTTTACAAAATCTTTTATGTCAAAATTTACACTCTCAGGTAATCTGTTATAAATTCTTAGAACTAATGCTGGCTTGAATTGATTTTTTATTGGAACATTTAAGATTTTTCCAATTTCTATGTTTACAGTATTGCTTTCTGGGATGCGATAAAAAAGAGGTTTACCAAAACCTTTTATGAGTCTAACTAGTACGTACATATTGTATTGCTTGTTAATAATTTTTGTAGGCGTCTTTGGATGGTAAAACGGGTGGGTGTACTTTTATGAAAATTTTACTAAATGGGAGTGGTATCTGAAATTTGTCCCAGCTTTTATCAAAACTCATTGCCCATTTGGCTTTGCAGTCAACAAATACGAGAGGTAAGTTTGATTTTGATGCAAAATAGATTACTCCTCTTTGAAGTTGGAATGCTGGGCCTCGTGATCCATCTCCAACTATGCATAACCTTTTATTTGTATCAAGTACGTCTAATGCTTGTCTGACTATTTTTACAGAACGTTTATAAGCTGAACCATAAAGAACCTTAAAGCCTAACTTCTCTGCGATAAATCCTATGATTTTACCATCACCACTTGGGCTGACAACACAGTGGCCTACCCCTTTTATTTTGTGAAAAAAGAAAGTAGCGGCAATTATATTTTGATGCCAAAAATAAAATACCCCAGAGTTTTTGTGAAAAGGTTGTTCAAAGTTTTGATCGAATTCTATTTCTGGTCTATAAGTTAAAAATAGTAATCTGACATAGAAATAAATTAAATTTTTAATAATATAGTTCAATGTGGTATTGTTTTTTATTTTTTTTACTAAACTCTTAAGAATTCTAGACTTGGGCATATTTTAAACCTTTTTATTTCGGAGTTATAATGCAAAGATTTTTAGTTATATTTTTAGTAGCAACAAGTATAAATTTTGTATCATCTTATGCAAATACAGAAAACAAAGTTAATAATACTGTACATATTACGGAACAATTACCTGAGGATATAAAAAAAAGGGAAGAATTAAAGCAATTATTTTATGAGCCTGATCGTTCTATGGGTAAATCTAAAAAAAAAGTTTTCAACAAATTTATTAGAGAATATGGTGCGCAAGAAATGATAGTCTTAACGAAGGATGGCTTTAGGATATCTGCTTTTTCTTTGAAAAATTCAAAAGCTTGTTGCAATATAATTTTTGTGCCAGGATATTTTCACGATCAAACACCAACAAAAGAATGGGCTGCAAACTTAGCCTTTTTGTTTTCTCATAGTGACGATAAGGATTCAAAAACTTTTAATACTTATTCTTTTGATTGGCGAAGTTTTGGTTCTAGTGATGGTAAGAATGGTAAATGGTTACCTGGAGACTTTGGTTTGAATGCTTATCCAGATATTCAGGCTGTTGTAGATCATGTTAAAAAGGATAACGATAAACCTATAGTGCTTATGGGTTTTTGTGCTGGAGCAGCAATGGCGATGTACGCAACCTTACAGGCCCAACAAAATGGTGATACAGTTGTGGACGCTTTAATTTTAGACAGTATTTTTGAAGAATTTAAAAATCAATTCGATCGTGCAATTTTAGCAGAAGACCGATGGTATAGGAAAATATTGATAAAACTTCTAGCATCATTGGCTCCTACCTATCTTAATTTTATATTGAATGGATCATTGTTTGACTTACGACCTGTCGAGATGATAAAACAAATAAACATGCCTTGTCTGTTTTTACATTACACAAAAGACCCATTTGCTACCCTAAGCGAAGCGAAAAAGGTTGTAGAGAGTGCAAAATCAGAAACCTTCACAATTACCTCTGATATTGGAAGACATGCAAGAACTTTAACTTATGTGCCATGCCAGTGTAGGAAGGCGATTTGCGACAATCTTAAGCAGTTAAATATTATTAAAGATTAGAGTTTTTTTTACTGTATATTTTATGAATTTCAAAAAATATTATGGCTTTTGCTTAATTATATTTGACAAATGGGGTATTTTATTGGCTATAATTAAATTAGAAAATGAGAAGAGAGTTTTAGTTTAGTGTGTTGTGCTCTTTACGTGAGTAAGTAAAAAAAGGAGAAAGACCATGGCTATAAAGAAAAAGGTAGTTAAGAAGGCTGCCCCAAAAAAAGTAGCTAAGAAAAAGGCTGCCCCAAAGAAGGTAGTTAAAAAAGCTACACCAAAGAAGGTAGTTAAGAAAGCTGCTCCAAAGAAAAAAGTAGCTAAGAAAAAAGCTGCCCCAAAGAAAAAGGCTACAGTTAAGAAGGTAGCTAAGAAAAAAGCTGCCCCAAAAAAAGTAGCTAAGAAAAAAGCTGCTCCAAAGAAAAAGGCTACAGCTAAGAAGGTAGCTAAGAAAAAAGCTGCTCCAAAGAAAAAAGTAGTTAAGAAAGTAGCTAAAAAAAAGGTAGCTAAGAAAAAGGTAGCTAAGAAAAAGGTAGCTAAGAAAAAGGTAGCTAAGAAAAAGGTAGCTAAAAAGAAAGTAGCTAAAAAGAAAGTAGCTAAAAAAAAGGTAGCTAAAAAAAAGGTAGCTAAAAAAAAGGTAGCTAAAAAAAAAGTAGCAAAAAAGAAAGCAGCTCCAAGAAAAGGAGCAAAAGCAAGAATGAAAGCAGCAAGAAAAAAAGCTTAAAGCTTTTTATAAAATCTTTTTTACCCGGACAAAGATCTTGAGGTTTTTGTTCGGGTTTTCTTTTGATCTAAATTTTAAACTACAGTGACCTGCATATATAATTTCTTACTCATATCAATAATTGAGCCAGGCATGGGTTTTTGATCAACAACTTTACAGTCCTGACAATTATGATCATCTTCTATTTTTTTATCATGGAAAATATCTAATTTTATATTTTCTTTATTACATAATTCTTTTAACTTTAATATTGGAAAATTTTTTAGGCTTGGAACCACATACATCGTCTGATTTCCGCTAGATAAATATGTTATAAGTTTTCCTGATACAAAATGTGATCCCGGATCAGGACTTTGAGCTATGCAGGTATTTATTGGATAGTTACTTTTTAGCCAGAATATCTTTGTATATAATCCCATTTTTGTAGCACTTGTTGTTATGGTTTTTTGATTTTGTCCTATAAAGTCTGGCGTTAACACGGGCTTTGGCTTTTTGGAGATTGTGACAAAAACATGCTGGTTAGTCTTGATTTTTTGATTTGGCCTTGGAAGTTGATCTAGAATGATGCCCTCAGGGAGATCAGGATCTTCTTGTTGGCGTAATAACCTAACGCTGAGACTCTCGGCAGACAAAGCGTTCATACTTGCTTGTAGGCTCTTTCCTATGATGTTTGGAGTATAAAGGTCTTTTTTTTGCAGAAAACAGTGCAAAATATAATAACCAAGAATAAAGCTGAAAAACGGGAAAATCCATAAAAATTTAGATATTTTCACAATTTTTATCCTTTTTAGGGCATACTTGTAAGCCGGATTCTGTATTTTAATCTTTCAATTAAAATGGCAACCATCTATCTTTGCAACATACCCGCAAACGTTAAGAACAGGAAGCTCTGTTTGCTAATTTTGTTTTGCTCCAGGTGGGGTTTTCCCACAAATATATTGCTATATTTGAGCGTGCGCTCTTACCGCACGTTTTCACCCTTACCTAACTTTTTAACGGTTAGGCGGTTTATTTTCTGTGGCACTTTCCGTAGGCTTTCACCTCCCTGACTTGAATAAAAAATTATTCTCGGCAGGCACCTTTCCTGTTTGGAGTCCGGACTTTCCTCTCTTTATTTGCCAATGGCTAGTAAAGAGCGATTGCCCCGTATACCCAAAAAGATAAAAATTTCTACTATTAGATTAATGGATATTTTAAAAAGAGTCGAATTCAATGTGATATTTTGGCTTAAAATCAGGGTTTTTATGATAAATTGATCTAAAATTATGGCTATTACTAGAAATAAAAAATAAAAGATCTTTATTGATTCTGAAATTATTAGCTTATTTAGTATATAGGCTAGGATTATTATTGGGATAATATATACAAGTGATATCCCAAATCTCCCGTTTATAAAACTATCTTGAATTAGTATAAGAAAAATAGAAGCTAATACAGCCTTGTCTTTAAAGTTTTTTGCCTGAAACTGTTTTATAATAAAGTAGCTTAAAAGTGAATATATAAACCATCCATTAAATAGTGAAAAACTTAGGTAGTCTAATATAAAAAAAGATATTGCCCAGAGCATACTCTCTTTCTCTTTTGCTAAAATTATAGATATTGTTGTTAGTATAACTACAAAAAATAACCCCCGCCAGAATTTATCTTATACGGGGGTTATTTATATAAATTATTTTTTATTTATCTAATTGCATTCGAGCATCGTCATCTTCGTCATAATCTTCATCATCGTCATAGTCACTCGCTCTTGGACGAGTTCTTCTTTCTTCGTGATCATTGGCGTGAGCATGCTTGCCTAATTCAGAGCCTTGTTGTTCGTCATCTTCTCTGATTTGAATATGATAATTATTAACTAAGAATTCGCGAATATGTTCATCAAGGATGCTTTCAAAAAATTGCTTAGGAATTGAAACGTTATCTTTTTCTTTTAAAGCTAATAACATGAAAATTAGTTTTTGAAAACTAAACTCGCCATTCATGTATTTTGGGGAAAGTAAGTAAGAAGTGTAAGTGTTCCACAATTTAGCAGCATTTTTTGTTGTGGTAGTTAAGATAGATTTATTATTATGAGAAAAATTTCCGGTAACCCAATGATTATGGCGTAATGTTTTAAGAAGGTTTCCATTGATATCCCATAATTTGGCAAGAAAATCGTTGTTCGAGATGGTTAAGATAAATTTATTATTATAAGAGAAGATTCCGTGTGAGGCACTATCATTATGGGGTAGTATTTTGATTAGATTTCCGTTGATATCCCACAATTTAGCGGTGTGATCAGTTGAGGTAGTTAGTATAAATTTATTATCGTAAGAAAAGGCTCCAGATTCAACCCAATTATCATGGTTTAAAGTTGCAATTAAATTGCCATTGATATCCCATAATTTGGCAGTGTGGTCGTTTGAAGTAGTTAAAATAAATTTACTATTGTAAGAGAAGGTTTGGGATTTAATTATATCATTATGATTTAATGTTGAGATTAAGTTACCGTTGATATCCCATAGGTTAGCAGTAAGATTGGATGAGTTTGTTAATATAAATTTGTTATCATGAGAGAAGGTTCCGGAGGTAGCCCAATGATTATGGCTTAAAGTCGCAATTAAATTGCCATTGATATCCCATAATTTAGCAGAGTGGCCAGTTGAGGTAGTTAGTATAAATTTATTATCATAAGAAAAGATTCCGGATTCAACCTTATTATGGTTTAAGGCTGTAATTAGATTTCCGTTGATATCCCACAATTTAGCGGTGTGGTCAGTTGAGGTAGTTAGTATAAGTTTATTATCGTAAGAAAAGGCTCCATGGAGAATATGGTTGTCGTGATTTAAAGATTTGATAAGGTTGCCGTGTATATCTAATAATTGGGCGGTCCTACTGCTGAATACATCTGGAATAATCAATATGAGTTTATCATTAAAAGAAAAATATGCTTTTTCCGCCCCGTTCAGTTCTTTTATAGGATAATTCGATATTATTTCTGGATAAAATATTTTATTTTTGTCCATCACGAATTTTGAAATAATATATTGAATATGTTCTGGAATGAAATCTAAATTCTGTTGCAATGCGACATTTAAGTTTGCAGAATCAGTATGCATAATACTGTATTCAATAATATTACGAGCAGCTTGTGTTAATTCGTCAAACATTAAAAAGTGCGCGACTTCATAAATTTTGCATATCTTTATGAAGTTGGGATTGATTTTGCAGGTTTCAGGATCCACCAAGCATTTGCAAGGGGAGTTTTCTTGTAGGTTGTTTTGTAGATTTTCAACAACTTTATCAAAAACGGTTTTGTTTTGACGTAAATTTTGAATAAATTCAGTTTTGCTTTGTTCTTCGATTTTTTCAAGGTTTATCTTTATATTTTTAATAATATTGTCTTGTTCAGTTCGTAGATTATCAAGTTGATTTGAGAGATCCTTTAGTTTTGTTTGTGTAAGTCGCATAACCAATGAATTGTTTATTGCGAGTTCTGATGTGCTTGATGAAGTTTCTTCCCTTATTGACTTTTCGAGGCTGTCTATCTTTTGTTTGTATTGATTTTTTATTTTTTCAATATGTTTGTTTTTTTCTTGTTCCATTAACTGATTTTTAAATTTTTCTAGAGTTAGACCTGTTAATTTCTCGTATTCTTGGCAAGCTTTTTCGAGTAGGAAACTAGTAAGTCTTACGACCTCGGGATCATTGTAAGATAAGTCAAAAGAAGGGGTTTCTTCTGATTTTGTCCAATTAGGGTTTTGTATTTTAGGTGCAATAACTGTACTTAAAAGAGCGGCTTGATCATCAAGCTCAAAACTTGTGTCTTTAGTTTTTATCTCTATAGCATTTACAGTATTAGCAATAAAACTTGTTGCCAATATTGTAGCTAAAATAAGCTTTGTAAAATCTTTTAATAAATGTTTCATAATAACCTCACATTATTTATAATATTTTTACTAACTATCAATTATTATATTATAAATAATAAAAATGGTCAAATAGTAAATATTGGAATTACGTGAAAAAGGGGCTAAAATTGTTGAATTTTGGGGTTAAGGCCTAACTTTTTGCCATATTTTCAACAAAATTCCTGTTAAAAATATTATTAAAAATGGTAGTGAAATACCATAAGTAAACAGATTATTTGAACATAGCCAGATAATGTAGAAACTGCCTAAGATTGCCAAAAGCGGCAAAACTTGTGAAATCATACGATTTTTTGAAATTTTAAATGCTGCAAATGAGCTGCAAAGATATGCAATGCCAATACCAAAGACTGTCATATTTTGTAATGGAACCTGGTTCTTTGTTATAGCCAATAATAAACAGGCAATAAGCCCTTCAATTATAAGAGCGACCCAAGGGATATTATTTTTATTAACTTTTGTTAACAATTTATTTATAGGTAAATGTCTATCTTTAGATATTGCATAAAGATTCCAGCAGTTAGCAGTAAGTGACCCAAATGATCCACTAATAATAGAACCAAAGACAAATGTGTTTAATAATATGGGTAAGATAGAATAATTAGGGAAATTCAGTGATGCTAAACTTGCAACAGGTTCAGTAAAGGTTTTTAGTACTGACCCAAGAGATCCAAATATAGCTAGTTGAAATAATGTGGCAGCAGACGCGACAATAACAAAAGAAAATATTATTGCTCTTTTTATATTTCTTTCTGGGTCTTTAATAAGGTGGCCAATTGAACAGATCATCTCAAAGCTCAAGAAAACAAAAATAGATATAGGCAAGGCTGAAAAGAAGTCTGGGTATGCTGTAATAGGTGTTGCAAAAAAATTGGGTTCAAAAAAATAAAAGCCTACAATTAAAACGAAAAGAAATGGTACAAGCTTAAAGAGTGTGAAAAAGTATTGTATTTTGCTGCCAATTTTAACGCCAATTATATTTATAAAAACTAAGAAAAATATTAACAATATATCTAAAATTATTGTTGGTATACTTTGTAAAAAAATTATATTTCTTTGAAAAAAAGATACGAAGATATGAGCGAGTAGTGCAGCAGAACTTGTTTTTCCTAAAAAATAACTCCATGCACTTATAAACCCTACTGTTGGATTGATATAATTTTTACTATAAACATAAAGGCCTCCGGGTTCCTGACTTTTGGTTGCAAGTTTTGCGATAATTAATACTATGGGTAAAATAATTATCGCGGCCAAAATATAACTTACAAACCCGAAGGGGCCAGCAAATTGTGTTAATGGTTTTGGATTTATAAAAAGGCCTGCGCCAAGAATTATATTTACATTAATTAAGATTGCAGTTAGTAGATTTATCTGATTCTTTGACTTCATCTTTCTCCATCAACCTAGTTTGAAAAATTAAAATTGATATTGCAGCAGGTGTCATGCCTGGTATAAGTTGTGCTTGAGCAATTGTTTTCGGTTTATATTTGTTTAATTTTTGTTGCATCTCTACGCTTAAGCCTGAGACTTTATCAAAAAGTAAGTTTATGGGCAACTTTAAATTTTGATATCTAATTGCTTTTTCTACTTCTTTTTGTTCTTTATCTAAATAACCAGCGTATTTCATCTCAGCATAAATGCATAGCAATACTCTGCTTGAAATACTATTAATATTTATATCTATATTTTTTGATAATAAAATTTTATATAATTGTTCTTTTATTTGTTCTTTTATTTTTTCATCAAATTCTATTGTATGAAATAATTTAAATAGATCTGGATATTTCTTTGTTTGTACCAAGCTTACACTTGTTTCTATTATCTCTTTTTCTTTTAAAAATTCTTGATAAGTTTCATCAGAAATTGTGCCAAGTTTTTTACCATAAGGCATAAGACGCAAGAAAACATTATCTTGTCTTAATAATAATCTTCGTTCTGCACGAGAAGTGAACATTCTATATGGTTCATCAACACCTAAAGTAATAAGGTCATCTATCATTAATCCTATATAGCTTTCTGTACGGCTTAATATAAATGGTTCTTTATTATTGTTTTTTAGGTGTGCATTTATTCCTGCTATAATACCTTGGCCTGCTGCTTCTTCGTATCCTGTTGTACCATTAATTTGGCCAGCGAAAAATAAACCATTTACTGCTTTTGATTCAAGTGTATGGTTAAGATTATTAGGTTGCAAAAAATCATATTCAATAGCATAACCAGGTTGTGTTATTATTGCGTTTTCAAAACCTTTAATACTTTTTATATAATCTTCTTGTATATCCAGAGGCAAAGATGTTGAAATTCCTGCCGGATAAATTTCGGAGAAGTCTCCACCTTCAGGTTCAACAAATACATGATGAGAATTTCTTTGTGGATGTCTTTTTATTTTATCTTCAATTGATGGGCAGTAGCGTGGGCCAATGCCTGATATATGTCCACCATAAAGAGCTGACTTTTCTAGATTGTCATGAATAATTTTGTGGGTGATTTCATTTGTTTGAGTGATGTAACAAGCTATTTTTTCTGTTACATCTACTTTTTTAAACTCAAAAAGATAATCTAGTTTTGTTGCGCTTTGTTTTTCCATTACGTCAAAGTTTACGCTAGATTTTAATAACCTTGGTGGTGTCCCCGTTTTTAATCTTTGTAACTTTGTACCAAGAATTTTTTCTAAAGATTCAGTTAAGCCTGTTACGGCTTGCTCGTCTTTACGTCCTTCTTTTGTTTGTTGGTCACCTATGAAGGTTACGCCATTTAGGAATGTTCCGGAGGTTATTATTATGCTTTTTGTGGTATATTCTTGGCCTTCTTTTGTTTTTACGCCTGTGATTGTTTGCCCTGGGCTATAAATAATATCTGTCACCATACCAGCTTTGATAGTTAAATTTTCAAGTTCAGAAAGTTCATGTTTAGCTTCTTTGCTATAGGCATACTTATCAATCTGTAATCTTAAGCCTTGAACAGCAGGACCTTTTTTTGTATTTAGCATTCTAGCTTGCAGATATGTCTTTGAGCATAGCTTTGGCATAATACCGCCAAGAGCACTTACTTCATAGACAATATGCCCCTTTCCTAGCCCTCCAATAGATGGATTGCAAGGACAAAGTGCTATTTTGTCTGTATCAAGCGTTAATAAAAGAGTTTTGGATCCCATTTTTGCAGCTATGTGAGCAGCTTCTGTTCCAGCATGCCCAGCACCAACTACAATAATATCAAAATTATTTCTCATAGTTTTTTGTAAATTTAGTTTAAAAGTAGTATAAAAATAAGTTTACTCTTATTAATATTTTAATATAAAATATTTTTTATAACAAAGGATTAACGTGTATTGTCTGTTTTTTAGGAGTTTTTTTTAATGTTTTATCATTTAGCACAGGTTTTGCAGGCAAAAGTTAAGTTTTTTAATATATTTCATTATGTCAGTGTGAGGGTTATGGCAGCCCTTCTTTCATCCATTATATTCTCATTTTTGTTTGGAAATTGGTTTATAAAGACCTCCCAGAAGAATTTTAGGTCCAAAGTTAGGGAGTGGACACCTGATACGCACCTTTTAAAGAATGACACGCCTACTATGGGTGGTTTGTTTATTTTGTTTGTATTTCTAATAAATGCTCTATTGTGGTGCGATCTTTCAAGAATACAAATATGGGTATTTTTATTTTGTTTGTTAAGTTTTGGTTTCATTGGGTTTCTTGATGATTATTTAAAGATACATCAAAAGGAGGGTTTATCTGCAAAAACCAAGTTTTTGGCGCAGATACTGTTTGCGTTTCTAACTATGTGCTTTTGGTATTTTGGAGCTAATCCTAATACACACCTGTGTATACCGTTTATGAAAAACTTTTCACCGGAACTTGGCTGGTTTATTATTCCGTGGGGAACTTTTATAATTGTTGGAGCTAGTAACGCTGTAAACTTAACTGATGGTTTAGATGGTCTTGCAGCCGGTCCTTTAATGTTTAATTTCACTACCTTTTCTACAATCGCCTATTTAGCTGGTCATCGGTACTTTGCTCATTATTTATATATACCGTTTGTAAGAAGCGCAGAACTTTCCATTTTGGGTGCTATTTTAGTTGGAGCCTTACTTGGATTTTTATGGTACAACACTTATCCAGCACAAATTTTTATGGGTGATGTTGGTTCTTTGGCTTTAGGTGCCGGACTTGCTTTGACGGCAATTATGACAAGACAAGAATTGTTACTACCAATTGCAGGTGGCATTTTTGTTTTGGAGACTGTCTCTGTTATTATTCAGGTTTTTTCTTATAAGGTTTATGGAAAGCGTATGTTTAAGATGGCCCCCATCCATCATCACTATGAGTTGCTTGGATGGAAGGAGGCCAAGATTACAGTTCGGTTTTGGATTATATCTATAATTTTATCTTTGCTTGCCCTGTTGACGCTTAAGATTAGATAGAAGAATAGGTTTTTAATTGCACCCCTGCACACGCAGGGGGCTAACGCAGTGTCGCTGTACCGCAAGGGTACAGCTTATAGGATTGCTTATAAAAAACGTTATTATAATGTCAGTTGAATTGGTGTAAATTCTTCGTGTAATTCGTCAAAGCTTGTTCCGTATGGTCTACTGGTTCTTGAGTTAGGGTCTGCACCCTCTTCTAGTAACCATTGAATTAGTTGGGGGCTACATAAAGATGCTATATGTAGAACATTGTAGCCATTTATATCATGTGTTAGTAATGGTTTGTTGTGTGCATAAGTTGGATTATTTTTATATTCTTTATTACATCTTTCTCTTAATAATTCTAAATATTTTTGTGCCAAATCTTTAAACCCAAATCTTACAGCCCAATGAAACTGTGTGTCTAAAGAATCAAAATTATATTCGTTTATAGCCCAAGAGTTGTTGTCGCTAGGTAAATTGCACCAGAAAGTGTATTTTTTTACCTGAAAAGTTTTGCCATGTAATTGTGGCAAGATGTTAGTAATAATATTTCTGGATTCTTCTGTGGCTTCAGCAGAAGGGTTTAGTGTATGACTTTCTAATATCACATATAGATTATCTGGATGAAATATTTGGATTTTTGGAGATATTTGATTTGTAATATAGCCAGGCATATTAAGAACAGTTAACTTTCGTTCGTAGTTGATTAGTTCAAAGTTTTCTGGTTTGCCATCAAGTATAGAAGATAGTTTTGCATTGCTTAAAAAAGTTATGCCAAAAATAATTGCTAAAAAATATCTAAATGTTTTCATTGAAATCTTCTTTCTTTAAAATCATGTTTTTTAGTTTGCCAACGTTATCTACATTATTTACCATTAAAAAGCCAATAAGCTTATTATCTTTTATTATAAATTTATGATAAAAATCAGTGTTTGATTTTTCTATTATTTTACAATTATCTGGTGGATTTATAACTGGACCGCATGAAATAAAAGTTGTATCAAATATTTTTGAGCTTGTTGTAATCAAAGCTCCTGGGTAATTTTTACTTTGTCCTGCCATATTACAAGCAGCGGTCATAGCCTGCATTGCAGCATCTGGCCAAGTGCAACTTGGTACATGTTCCCCAGTTAAAATATCTTTTATAACACAGATGTCGCCGCCTGCGTAAATATTTTCTAAATTTGTTTGCATGAATTCGTTTACAAGAATTCTTTTATTTAAAGTTTTTACACCAGCTTCTTGTGCTATTTCTATATTGGTTTTGTTACCGGTTACAAACAATAGCATATCTACGGTTAAACTAGTGTTATCTTCAAATTCAAGAGTAAAAGTTTTTTTATTTCCTTTTATCTTTTGAGATGCTTTTTTAATTTTTTTATTTTTTTCAAAAATTATGCCAGCTTTTGTTATTAAATTTTCTAGAACTTTAGAACCACTTTTATCTATTTGTTTTGGCATAACTTGAGATGCCCGGCTAACAAGATAGGTTTTAATGCCCATACAAGATAATGTATCACTACACTCAAGTCCTGTAAGGCCAGTCCCTATAATTGCAACAGATTTAACTTTGTTTTGTTTTATAAATTCAGAGATTTTATGTATATCACTTAGTTTTTGAAAAGTGAAAATATCAGTTATATTTTCAATGCCCGGAATTTGAGGGACAAAAGGTCTAGTTCCTAAGCCCAAGAAAAGTTTATCATAATCAAATTCTTGTCCTGAATCCGTAATTATATTGTTTTTTTTAGGGTCTATTTTTGTGACTTTAGTTGCAAGTATTAACTTTATATTATTTTTATCAAAGAAGTCTTGTTGCTTAAAGAATATACGTTCTTTTGGTATTGAGCCTAGAAGGTAATCAGCAAGTAAGCATTTGTTATAAGGTAAATTTTTTTGTGATGCTATAACTGTAATTTGTGCTTCTTTATCAAGATCTCTTAGTTTGCCTGCTGCTGCAATACCAGCAGCAGACGCTCCAATTATTATATATTTCTTCATAGAATTTTTAGGTCTTTTAAAGTTTGTAAAACTATATCATGATTTTTACAGACAACACCGTCTATCCCAAGCTTTTTAGCCCCTTCAATGTTTTCTGGCATGTCATCTATAAAAAAAGATTCTTGTGCATTTAGATTATAATCATTTAAAAGAGTGTGATAAATCTTAGGTTCAGGTTTTCTAGATTTTACGTCGCAAGAAAATACTATTCCATCAAATTTATTAAGAAATTGATTATAGTTATGTTGCTTGGAGGAAGCTTTGAGTAGTTCTTCTTCAAAGTTAGAAAGTATATATGTTTTATAGTTGAGTTTTTTTACAGAGTTAAAAATTTCAAGACCATCTTTTATTGGATGTAGATATTTAGGTAATTCTTTGAAGAACTTTTTTACATTATATTTTAGTTCTTCTTCTTTTATTGAATTTATAACTTGGCTAAAGTTTAGAAGGCCTTTTTCTAATTTTATAATTGTTTCAAGCCCTAGTAATTTTACCCAGTTTGTTTCATGGAAATCTTTTTGATCTTTAAAGATATCTTTTACAAATTCTTTTGGGTTCCAATTTACTAGAACTGCGCCCATATCAAAGATTATATTTTTATACTTTTTCATTCTTTTTCCATACCTCTTTTTTGTTGTACTCTATTGGGAATCCAAAGTCTATGTTTATTGTTACTGGTACATTGTCAATTTTACCAGCCCAATATAGTTTGTTTTTACTTACCATTTTAAACTGGTTAAAGTTTAGTTTAAGAGGATCTAAAAACCAATCAAAATTATATTTTTTTCTAGATCTATAAATTGAGATAGGTTCTTCTTTGGAGAAAACTTTTATATCGCATTTCATTGTAAAAGAGTTATCTTTTGCTATGAAATCAATATTAAATTGTTGGGGATAATCTTTTCGTTTTTTAAAAATTGATAGAAATCCCAAGATTTCTTCTGCTCGAAATGTTATTCTATCGTTATTTATTATTTTGAAGTTTGTTTCATTATACTTACTTATATCTATATATTTTATAAAATCTGTTTGGCCGTCCAGCTTTATATTTATATCTAATTCTCGTGGCATTAGATTAGCATATTTTGCACCTTTTAAGTCTGGATAGACTGTTGCTGATATGTTTTGAATAAAGAATAAAATAAAGATAAATAGAAACGTTCTGTTTTTCATGATTCCCCCTTTTTTTAGTTTAGCCCGGAGTTTTTGGCTCCGGGCTATTATATTCCCTAAACAAAATTATAGCTTTATTTAGCTTATAAAAACAATAATCTAGTTTTCTTTTATTTCAAAATCATGAAAAACTTCAAACTGACAGTCTTGTTGCCATGCATCTTTATCAAGTCCTGCTTTTAAGCTCAATTGCTCTAATGTTGTTGGCAAGTCCCAACCTAAAGATTTTGGTACTTGTGGTAAAAATAATGCGCCAGCCCAGCCATTATTTTTGAGTTGTTTTTTTAATATGATTCCGTCTTGCCCTAGTGTTATGTCTTTATAGCTGCTTACTCCTTTTGGTAATGTAAGTACTGATATATCAACTATAATGTCTTTTAATTCACTCTTTTTTACAGGAGCAAAGCGAGAGTCTTTAAATGCTGCTTCCAGGGACATGTCATGTGCTGTTTTTAATAATGGGCTGTTTGTTATAACTCTACCGATACATCCTCTTAGATTGCCGTCTTTTGTGTTAAGTGTTACAAAGGCACCAGAGCTTTTCTGTAGTCCTGAGCCACAAATTGGCCATAGCATATGTTCGGGAATTTTTTTGGCTTCTGGTTCAAATGCATTTTGCATTGTTTGTTTGCAAGATTCAAGGAGTGCCATTTTTTCGTACTGTGTTAATTGTTTATCTTTTTCTATAGAGCTTGTAGGCTGATCTGTAAAGGCCAAGCCCATATAGCTGATACTATTACTTATAGATTTGTCTGGTATATTTGCATATAGTTTTTTGATGTCTATTTCGTTTGATTTATTATTTCTTGCTTGTTCTAGTTGTGCTGATGTGTAATAACAAGATAATTTTGGATTTAAGTTTTTGAACTTATCATCTTGTATTAAGTTTAAAACTACTCTGATTGCATTTTGTCCACAGATTGTAGATCCTGTATCTGATAATGCCTTATTGAAGTCATCAAAAGACTTTTTGTTTATAGCGCTTAGTGCTATTGAATCAATGAATCTTATTGCGTTTAGTGTGTGCTCGTTAAATGGTACATAGTTATAGTTGTTACCATAGTGTGTGAAATCTGAACTCACTACTACTAGAGTTGAATCATCGATAATTTCTTTTAAGCTCTTGCTTATTGTATCGTATTCTTGGCTTTGTAGTCCGCCTATCACTACTGGTACAATTTCAAAATTTTCGATTGATTCTTGCAGGAATGGCAACTGTATTTCTACTGCATGTTCGTTATTATGTATTTCAGGCATTATGTGAAACGAGTTATTTTTTTCAAGTGTATGAATATCTTTTGTATTAACTTTTATTTCACCTAATGCTGTTTGGTAGGTATTGTAGTCTGGGAGTGCTAGGCCTTGGAAGAATTTGCTATGGGTTGGTGATAAGATAACAACTTTTTTAATCTTTTTATTCTTTTGATCATTATTTTTTAATGTTTGGTATACCGATGCGGCACAAAGTCCTGAAAAGTGTGTTCCTGCATGAGGTGCTATCAATATTTTTACACTATTTGGGTCTATGGATGTAGAAAAGTTCTTTTTGGCTAGATCAAAGTATTGGCCTAATTGTGCTTTTAGATTTTCAGCGTTTTGTGGGTACCAATCATTGGATAAATGTGCTTGATGTATCACTTTTGGCTCTTCTGCTTTTTTGCTATTACACCCTGATGATAAAAGTATAAATGTAAATAAGAACGCGCAATTTCTGAAACTATTGTTCATTTTATTCTCCTTTTTTTGTTGAACAATTAAAATAGTTACTATTACTTTCTCTGCAAATTAGTATAGATGGTTTTGGTTTTAGGCCAAGTTTTTTTTGGTGAGCTCCAGTATGTTTTGGGGGAGCATGGGTGTCTAATTAAATAGATCTATTGACTATTTGAATATAAATAGCTTAATATTAAATTGAATAAGGGGTGAAAAGCAATTTATTGAGGGGGATAGGGGTATGAAGATCAAAAAAAGACTAATTCTTACTATTTTTATAACTTTTTCTGTTTTTAACTTAAATGCTAAAAAATTAAATCTTGGCATATTTGATAGCACAACTCTTGCTAATTCAGAAGGTTACAAGTATCGGCCATTCATAGATTTGGCAGAATCTGTAGATTTTAATGTTGATTATAAAGCTATAGCAGATATACAAAATCTAAAGCCTTCAGATTTAGATAAATATAAAGTTGCTATATTTGTTATAGGGTCAGAGTTAATAAGAAACTTTTTGGCTTGGACAAAGTTTAAAGATGATTCACGAAAATCTCCAGTTACAGATAAATTTTTAACCTTGATTCAAGAATTTGGTAAAAAGAAAGATAAGCTAATTTCTTTTGCTTTTGCGCCGGGCGCTCCGGTTAGTCTATATATGGCTTTTTTAAATTATATTGGCCTAACTCCTACACAAAACAGCTTTGAGATCAAAAAAGAAGCTTTAGCTGCAGGAGAACTAGTTCCTATTAGTTCTGCGGGCTCCATTCTTTCTGTTGTTGATCCTGCTGGTGCCAATAGGGGGCTGGAAGCTGATTTAAAGTTATTATTCAGTAACGTAAATAATTTTTTAAGTTTGCCTATGATCACAAGAGGTTATATGTATGATACAACTTTAATGCCGCCACATGCTCCAAAGCGTTTAGCTTTTGGTGTTACCATCAGGAATATTCTTGATAACCTAAATAGTTCTCGTTTTGCTTTGCCTACCAAGAAAGATTATTCTCCAGCAGTTAATGCAACTTTACCATATGGTATTTATTGGTTTAACCCAATAAGACAAAATTATGTTTTATTTCTAGAAAGTTCATTACTTACCTTTTCTGGTATTGCTGAGAATTTCAGAGTTTGTCCTATGAATTTTGATTTAAGAAAAGAGATGCTTTCAGGTGTCCAACAAATGCTTTGGGAGCTTAATGTTAAGTTAAGTAATAAAAAAGAAGAGGCAGACAAAATAATTAAAGAACAAAATAAACCAGAGCTGCCAGAGTATGTAAAAAATTATGGCAAGCCATTAGGGAATATAAATCCTGCAGGCAATAATCTGAGGAAAGTTGGCTGGATGGAGATATCACAATTTAACGATACAAAAAAAGAAGCAGAACAAAGATTTTTGATAGATTGTATATTTAAGTCTGGAGCAGATGCATTATGGATAGATTTTAATCCTCATATGTTTCATGGATCTAGGGCTATTGACGGTTCTGAGCAAAAACGTGATGAACTGTGGACCAGAATTAGAAGATTTACAAAGATGTTACAAGAGGTATCTGAAAAAACAAAACAAAAAATCCCTAAGATATTAATAGGTTTTGAGATAGCCAACAATTTTCGTGGAACAAAAATGCCAGAAATATCTTCTTGGGATTTATATGGTAATAAGTATGAAAGCGTGCCATCACATTTTGATAGGATGAATTTTTGGAAAACAGAAATTAAAGATTCATTAAAAATCTTTATGGATATTTGGCGCAACCCTGAGAATTCTCATGGTGTGCAGATTTCAGGTATAGTTCTAGATTTAGAAATGTATTACAGAAAGCCTGGTGATCCAGGATCTGTTTTTTCTACTATGGGTTTTGAACCTGATATTATGAAAAAATGGTCTGCTAATTTTGTTTTGGAGTTTGGGAATAGTATTCATGAAAATATTAAAAAACTTTTTGATAAAGATAAAGAGCTTGAAGACGCAGACTTGAATAGTTATTATAACTTCTTACAAGAAGAGGCTGCACTAGCTGGTAATGATTTAAAAATGTATTGCAAAGAATTAATTCCTGATTGTTATATCGGCTGCTATGCCATTAATCTTGCTGTAGATGGTTTTTATAAAGGTTTTTATAAAGGTTTAAGCTCGCCTGAAAAGCCTATACAACTTATGACTTTTAATTCAGAATATAGAACTTATAAAGATTGGCTAAATCGTAATGATATTTTTATAAACCATTCGAGTGTTTTAATGCTTTCAAAAATTAGAAATAAAGAGAGCTTTGATTTAGTTAAACAAATATTAGAACGAGATAATGGTATTTGGTTAAATAAGTTTCATAGATTATCGCAAGAAGAGAATGGTGGTTTGGAGTGGTCACCTTTGCCAAAACCTGAGTTGATTGAATTTTGTGATTATGTTAGAACTGTTAAATAGTTATATATAAGTACTTTTATACGGGAGTTATTCATGGTAATAGAAATAAGCGCAGAAAATTTTGAAGCAGAAATCAATCAATCAGACAAGCCTATTGTCTTAGATGTATATGCAACATGGTGTGGACCATGCCAACAAATGGCACCAGTTTTTGAAGAACTTTCAAAAGAGGTACCAAGTGTTAAGTTTGCAAAAGTTAATATTGACGAATACAGAGACCTTGCTGTTCAATACCAAGTATCTTCTATTCCAACATTTGTCTTTATAAAAGATGGTAATGTTGTTGGCAAAGAGATGGGTTACATGAACAAAGAAGTTTTGATGGGTAAAATTAAAGAAAAATTAGCTCTTTAGTTTCTTGTCGTGAGCGACATAACCCATATCGTTCAATTGATCACGAATTTTATCGGCAAGGGCCCAGTTTTTATCGGCTCTTGCCTTTTCTCGTTCTTTGACCAAATCTTCTATTTCTTTGGTTATCTTAACTTCTTTTGTTATTGCTTCTAAAGTTAAACCTAAGACATGTTTTAAGAAATATCGTGTTACAAGAATAAGGTCTTTTGATTCTTTTATTTTATCTATATTTTTAAATATAATACCTAAAGCCTTTGGTGTATTAATATCATCACACAAGCTTTTCATGATTTCTGGCATAAAGCTGTGTTTTAATAAATCTTGCAAAGATATATTTTCTAGATCTTTTGTTTGAGTATCTATCTTTAAACTGTTGATTAATCTCTCATAAGCTGTTTGCGATGCCTTTAGATCATCAAAGTTAAGTTCAATTGGGGATCTATAATGGTGTTGTAAGAAGTAAAAACGTAATACCATTGGATCAAAGTTTTCAAAAACTTGTTTGAGGGTAAAGAAATTACCTAAAGACTTAGACATCTTTTCTTTATTTATATTTAAGAATGCGTTATGCATCCAATAGTTAGCAAATGGTTTATTATGCAAGCTTTCTGATTGTGCAATCTCATTTTCGTGATGAGGGAACGTTAGATCTGCTCCTCCGCCATGTACATCTAAAGTTTCTCCGAAGTACTCCTTTGCCATTACAGAGCATTCTATATGCCAACCTGGTCGGCCATGGCCCCAAGGGGATTTCCAGAACAATTCTTTGTCATTACCTTTCCATAAAGCAAAGTCGGCAGGATTTTTTTTGCGTTCATCAATCCCAACTCTGGCGCCTGCCTGTAGGTCTTCAAGCTTTTTGCCAGATAGTTTGCCATATGGTCCGAATGAAGAAACATCGAAATATACGTCGTGATCTATAACGTATGCATTTTTGTTTTCTATTAATTGTTTGATGAAATCGATCATTTGTTTGATATGCTCAGTTGCCTTGGGTTCAATATCTGGAGATAGGCAATTTAGAGCTTGCATGTCTTCATGATAAAATTTTGTAAATTTTTCAGCGATTTTTTTATAATTATTGAGATCACCCTCTTTTATGGCTTTGTTTATGAGTTTATCGTCTATGTCTGTTATGTTACGGACGTAGTTTACGTTATAGCCAAGAAATTTTAATAATCTTACAAAGACGTCAAAGTTTACGTATGCTCTGCCATGGCCTAAGTGTGAATAATCGTAGGGGGTTACGCCACAGACATACAGTTTTACTTTTTTATCTTCGATTGGTTTAAAAATTTCTTTTTTTCTACCAAGACTATTTGTTATTTTAAGTTCCATTTATCAAAACCCCAAAGCTTTATTGCAAAAATTATCAAAATATACTAGTAAATGTTATTATTTATTCCAATATTTGGCAAAGGGCAAACAAATAGTTTATTAAACTTAAATATTTTAGGAGAAGTTTATATGAAATTACTTAGAAAAATTTATGGTTTAGTTTTTTTATTATTATCTATTAATTTTGGTCTTTATTCCATTCCAAAGATTAGAATAAAGACTTATGCTCCATTTGAAGAGGTACTAACCACATGCTCTCGGTTTTCTAATTTTTTGTATAGCCAGAAAGGCCAGTATATTCTTGATTTAATTCGAGATAGAAAATATCAAATTTATTTGTTGGGCGAAACAAATAAAGAAAACATTTGTTTATTTAATAGTGTGTTATTAAGGACAGATTTTTTTAGCAACTCTGACTCTAAAAATTATATAATATCGAACATGATAAGCTTGTTGTATGCAGAAGGCTCAGAATCAGATGTCTTAGAATCAGATATCTTAGAAATTAGTAGTTTTATTGGATTAAGCCTAATGACTGAAGGTTTGGAGAGCTTAAATCTTGATTCTGTTAGAGATGTGCGTTTTTGGGAGAATAATAAAAAATCACTTTCAAGTTTTATGATTCTTCTTATTCGTTTAGTTGAAAAAAATGAGTTAATTTAAACTTCTTTTTCTTGCTTAACTTGAGAATAAATATTTTGTGCTTTTTGTAAGAGCCTAGTCTTTTTATCTTTATCTAATTCTTTTGTATCAAAAAATTTATCAAGCATAGTATTAAAATCCATATCTACTTTTAAGCTTGCTCTTTTTTCTCTGATAACGACTTTGCGAACAGGTGTGATGCTAGCAATATACATTGCTTTTTCGCAGGCTATTTGAATGCGTTGTAGGTCAACTTTGTCTTTTTTATCTCCTGACACATGATAGATAATTTTTATGATAGCATCTTTTAAGTCATGTTTTTCGAGTTCTTGTAAAATCTGTTCAGTTTGGTCTTTGTCTGTTTCTAGCTTTACCTCTATTTGAAGCATAGGGCGTGTGTTAAGTTTTATAAACTCAAAAGAACAACGCTCTTCATTTTTAGTTTTTGTGTCAATAGTGACATTGCAAAAACCTTTTTGTTCTTTTCTTTCTCCAAAATCAACTTTTTCTATTGACCCAGGATAAACTATTGCAGGATAGCCTTTGGGATTTAAGTTTTGATACCGGTGTAAGTGTCCTAGTGCAACATAATCAAATGGTTTGATTGCAAGTTGTGATGGTAAAAATATTGGGTCGTTACCAAAAATAGCACATTTTTCTGATCCCGAAAAAACGCCTGATGCCATTGTAAGGTGTCCTGCTAGGACTGATGGTACTTTAGGGTCTAGCTGGTTTGCAAAGTTGTTAACGATCTGTCCTACCGCCTGTGATAAATATACTGTTATCTCTTCATTGCTTTTTGAATGATAATTTTGTGTTGTTACAATATTATTACGTGTGGGCCAAGGTATGCCAACTATTTGAATAGGACCGTTTTTAGTTTGTAAGTTTAAAATTTTGGGTTTTGATATTACATGAAACCCTGGTAAAGGTAGGCAATCGAAAATATCTAAAGAGTTTGCCTTACCAAAGCTTAATGGATGATCATGATTACCTATAATAATAACTATTGGAATATTAGCTTTTTGTAGTTTGAAAAGTTGGTTGAGTAGTATTCTTTGTTGCGTAGGAGTTGGCCATGCTGTTTTATAAGCGTCACCACAAAATAAAAAAAAATCTACACTTTGTTCTATAGCTAAATTTATGCATTGTTCTAGACTGTTAGCAAAATCACTAAGACGGGAATGTATGCCCGTCTTAGTGTCTATTTTACCGTAGTTTTCTACCCCAAGGTGTATGTCTGCTGTGTGGAAGAATTTAATCATACAGTTTCTTGATTATCCTTTGGCTTCGTTGCCCCTATAAAACTTACTTGGCCTTTGTTTTTGCTTTTTATAGATTGTTTTTTTGCTTTAGAAAAATAACCCACCTTATTTGTTTGCTTGCTTCTTGCAAACGCGAGGCTACCTTCCGGAACATCTTTATTAATTGTTGAGCCTGCAGCGGTAAAAGAATTTTTACCTATTTTTACAGGAGCGATTAGCGCATTATTACTTCCAATAAAAGAATTATCTTCTATTTTAGTTACATGTTTTTTCTTGCCATCATAATTGCAAGTTATTGTTCCTGCTCCAATATTTACAGATTTGCCTATTTGCGCATCGCCTAAGTAGGTTAAATGTTTTGCTTTTGAGCCTTTGTCTATTTTACTATTTTTAACTTCTACAAAGTTGCCGATGCTAACATTTTCTTTAAGGATATTATTGCCTCTTAATCTAGCAAATGGACCTATATCTGCATTCTTTCCTATTGTACTATCTTGGATTACTGAGTGAGAATGTATTATGCTGTTATCACCTACTGTACTATTATTGATTATAGTAAAAGCATTTACTGTGCACCCTTCTCCAATTTTGGTTCCACTTAATATATGTGCGCCTGTACCAATAAAAGAGTTTTTGCCTATTTCTATATCAAAGTCTAGGTGGGTACTTTGTGCTAACTCAAAGCGTACGCCTCTTTCCATCCAGTTTCTCATTAATTCAGATCTTTTAATTTGTTCGGCTGCCCATAATTCTTGTAGGTTGTTGACGCCTCTGATTTCATCATATGGAACAGGTACGTTGATAACTTTTAGATCTTGTTTGCTTGCAAACTCTACTAGGTCTGTAATATAAACTTCCCCAGATACGGAGTTTTGTTTTAATTGAGAGATGCTGTTTTTTAGGAATTCTTTTTCTATTAAATATATTCCGGCATTTATATTAGATATGAAAACTTGGTCTTTATCGCAGTTTTTTTCTTCAACGATTTTTATTTTATTATCTTCTTTTACTATTCTTCCATAACCGTCTGGATTTAGAGCATGAGTTGTTAAAAAAGAGAGAGTCGCCTTTTCTTTTTTATGTTTTTCTATAAGTTTGGCTATTAGATTTTTAGTTAAAAGAGGTGTGTCGCCATTTAAAATTAAAATGGTTTCGGTATCCCATGTTTTTTGAGAGCATAAAACTGCGTCACCAGTACCTTTTTGTTTTTTTTGTATTACGTAGTCCACCTTTTTTAATTTGGCTTCAGATACGGTTTTTTTTATATCTTCTGCCTGATATCCTAAAACAAGAGTTGTCTTTATATTCAGTTCTTGTAGTAATTTTATCGGATATAAAATCATCGGTTGGCCACAAACGGTATGTATTAATTTAGATTTATCGGTTTTGAATCTGGTAGATTTTCCCGCAGCTAGAATGATAGCTCTTACATTTTTAGGCATAGATTCCTCCTTTTAGCAATCACAAAAATCAATTTTAAACGGGACCATTGCAAAATAATATGCTATTATAACAACTTTAAATCAAATAGATTTAATTAAAACGTATAAACGTTCTAAAAGCAAGTAATTATTAAATAGTTTGATCTTTTTTATCAAGCTTTTGAGTAATCTTTTTAGTTCGTGTAATGTTTGTTTAAGGAGAGATGGCTGAGTGGTCGAAAGCGACCGCCTCGAAAGCGGTTATTCCGGGAAACTGGAATCGTGGGTTCGAATCCCACTCTCTCCGCCAGTTGTGTAATAATACTTATAACTCCTAAAATAAGGGATATTTAGATGGCAAAAGCTAAGAGCGGTGACTCAGTCAAAGTTCACTACACAGGTAAATTAACAGATGGAGCTATTTTTGATAGTTCTAAAAAAGAATCACCTTTAGAATTCACAATTGGTGATGGTAAAATTATTAGAGGTTTTGAGCAAGCTGTTATAGGTTTGGAGCCTGGTGAATCTGTTACCGTTAATATTAAGCCTGAAGAAGGTTACGGAGTACTAAGAAAAGAGCTTATTTTAGAAGTTGATAAAGCTCAAATTCCTACTGATGTAAAGCCTGAAGTTGGTCGTCAATTGGAAGTTCGTCCTAAAGACGGAGCTCCTATTATTGTTACAATTACTGGTATTACAGATACACACGTTACTTTAGATGCTAATCACCCATTAGCAGGCAAAGAGCTTGTTTTTGATATTGAGCTAGCAGAAATAGTTTAAATAGTATTATTAAATACCCGTTTGTGCTTATCAGTCGAGCGGGTATTTAATTTTTTAGACGTGTTTATAAATATAGTAATTGACAGAATTTAATTTTACATATAGATTTACTTTAAATTCTTTGATTTCATATGCGGGAATAGCTCAGTGGTAGAGCATTGCCTTGCCAAGGCAAGGGTCGCGGGTTCGAATCCCGTTTCCCGCTCCATTTGCTATAGTTATCTAATTTTGTTACGATTTCTTATAGCTTTATTAGACTTTTAATTAAAATAATATCGTTCTTACTCCTATAGTTTAAGCGAACTCTAACATTGCTTATTTATTTGTAAGATTTTTATCGTAGTTTTATTATTATATTTATATTTGTATAAAGGATTTTATCTGATGAAACTAATGCTTCAAGAAGCTTCTTCCGTTATTAAAGCTACACAAAAGGCTTGGGAGAACTCAGGAAGACCCCAGGAATTTAGCATCAAAATTTTGGAATTTGGTGAGAAAAACTTTTGGGGAACCGTAAAAAGACCTGCTGTTATCTCTATTAGCTATGACCCAAAAAAACAGACAGAAAATGAGCAAGAAAAATTAGGATATAAAGGGTTTAAGAAAGAGACAGTACAACCAAGAAGAGAAATGCCGGCAAAACAACAGCCAGGCCAAGGTCTTAAGAATAAGCTTCAACCAAAAGAGCAATTTGTGGCTTGGGAAAAAGAATATATTAACGATATTTCTTTATGGTTGGGCGATATGCTTAAGATGATGGGCATGAATACCAATTTTGAGATTAAGCCTGAGCAAAAAATGTTAAAGGTTTTTCTTGATAAAAGAGTTTTAAAAGAAGAAGATGCCGAAAAAATGTTCTTTATTGGGTTATCGCACCTTCTAATGCAATCTTTGAAAAAAAAGCATAAGAAGAAATTCAAGAATTATTATTTGATTATCCACTCAAAGTCTTCTAAGTTTGATGGAGCAAAATAATAAAAATTTTCTGACCAATGATCAGGAATCAATAATTGCTCATTGCACGCCAAAAGGTAGTGGTGCAATAGCCATATTGCGTCTGTGCGGACAGGATTCTGTGCCTATCGCAGATAAGATTGCAAAACTATCATCGGGCAAAAGACTGCAAGATTTGCCAACACATACTATTCATCATGGTTATGTTATTTCTTTTGATTCTAAAAAAGAAATAATAGATGAAGTTTTGTTTTTTCTTATGAAAGCTCCCAAGACCTTTACTGGTCAAGATACTATAGAAATCAATTGTCATAACAATCCTTTTATTATTGAATCTATTTTAGGTCAGGCTATTCTTGCTGGAGCAAGGCTGGCTGATCGGGGTGAGTTCACAAAGCGTTCTTTTTTGAATGAAAAAATAGACATGATTCAGGCTGAGGCTATTAATGATATTATAACGGCCCAAACTGAATTAGCTTTACGTAAATCTATGTCTCAATTACAAGGCAGTTTGTCTTCTTATTTATCTGAAATAGAAAACGATATTGTAGGTTTGTTAAGTATTGCAGAAAGCAGTTTTGAGTTTTTAGAAGAAGAGCAACAAGATTTGGCTATAGATAAGCTTTTTAAGGATCGCATTTCACAGATTTTATCTAATATAAAAGACGTAAAAGAAAATTTCAATCAGCAACAACAGATAAAAAATGGTCTCAAAATCTCTATTATTGGTGGTGTAAATTTAGGTAAATCCACTCTGTTTAACGCATTATTAAAAAAAGATCGTGCCATTGTTACAAATATAGAGGGCACAACTCGAGATTCTATTGAATGTTCTATCTATAAAAATGGTAATTTTTGGATGTTAACAGACACTGCCGGACTTAGACAAACTGAAGATATTATAGAGCAGGAAGGTATTGATCGTTCTTGGCAGCAGGCTGCCATTGCGGATATCATTTTGCTTGTTTTTGATTTATCAAAAAAGCTTACGCAACAGCAAAAAGAAATTTATGAGCAAATAATTGCAAAATATAAAGATAAGATTATCTTTATTGCAAACAAAGCAGATCTTCAAGGCGATACAGTCTTAGAAAATTTAGACTTTTTGGAAAATCAAAAAGTTATAAAAGTTTCTGCTCTAAAAAAAACTGGAATAAAAGAGTTAGAATATAAAATAGAAGAAAAGATTCAGGATATTTTTTTAAGGGTTGATTCCCCTTTTTTGCTTAACCAGAGGCAATATAATTTAATTTTAGAGCTAGAAAAGAAATTACAATTTATTGAAATTATGTGTGATAATCAGATAGAATATGAATTAACTGCTTATCATTTAAAGGAAGTTCTGGAAAGATTATCTGAATTGACAGGTCGTAATGTGACAGAAAAACTTCTAGATAGAGTTTTTTCAGATTTTTGTGTTGGTAAATAGCGAGGGAAAGTGATAAGCGATTCAAGGGGTTTGAGGGGGAGTAAAGTGAGCAAATTATCGTTTTTATCTATGATTTTTCTTTTGTTGTTTCAGTTTAGCTTATTTCCAAAAGCAACAGTAGCAAGAGTTCCAAGAAATAACATAAACAGTAAATTTTCCAATACTTATTCAAATGTAATAAATGCCAAAGTTTTAAATGGTGAAAATAAAAATGCTTATATTTGGCAAAAAGAGAACGTAACACCATTTAATGAACTTATACTTTCTTGGAATGCTTTGCGTCCCGCAAAAGGGGCATTTTCTTTTTATATTAGTGTGAAGCATAGTTATTGGTCTAATTGGCATAAGATTGCTGAATGGGGAGCTAATACACAAAAAACTTATGGATACTCAAGGGATTATTTTGTAAACACTAGTTATAATAAAGTGCAGCTAAAAAGGGGCAGAAGAGCTACTGGGTTTAGAGTTAGAGTTGTGGCCCAAAATGGAGCTGATATAAAGAATCTAAAAGCTTTATTTGTAAATAGCTCAGATTTACACAAATTTTCAGTTAAAAAAGATAAAATTGATCTTCCAACAATCAAGCCCATTCCTGTCCGTAAGCAGTCTCAGATGGTTTTAAAAGGAATTCATGAACGATATTGGGGCTTGTGTGCACCTACTTCAACAAGTATTATAGTTAATTATTTTCTTGAAAATAAGGGTGATCTTAAAAAATATATAGTAGATTTTTCTGATAAAGTTTATGACAATCATTTAAATATTTATGGCAATTGGCCTCTGGATGTTGCACAAGCTTATGATTCGTGCAAGCAAAAGTGCTTTTTTCGAATTGAACGGCTTAACGATTTTCAAGAACTTTATTCAAAACTTAAAAGTGGTATACCCGTTGCTGTTAGTATTAGGGGTGCAATAAGAGGCGGTGCCAAGAATTATGAAAATGGGCACTTTATTGTTATTGTTGGTTGGGATAATAACAGAAAAGCTGTTTTATGTGTTGACCCTGCTTTTTCTAGTAATATCAAAACAAGTAGGGCTTATGGTATTAAAAGCTTTTTAAGTGCTTGGGGTAATAATGTTTCACCTAATTTAAGTTATGTTCCTGTGCCTAGGTTTGGATAATTCATAACAAAAATCTATCAAATAATTATCGTTTATCTTTATACTAAAAAAGTGCAAGGGGCATACGCCCTGCACTAGTGTATGATGGCCCGCTCCCGCGGGCATAAAGTTTAAATAAGTTGTTTAATAGATGCCCGCGGGAGCGGGCCAGCTTAAGTAGCACAGGGCGGATGCCCCGGTGCTTTTAGGGGTAGACCATGAATGCAGATAAATTCACTAACGCCTTTTCTCAGCTAATACAAGAAGCTTTTATCTTAGCACAGCAAGAACAGTGTTCAACATTACAAGTATCGCATTTACTAGCAGCAGCTATACAAAACGCGTATTGCTTGTCATGTTTTAATCACACAAGCTTGAATACACAAGAACTAGCTAATCTTGTTTCTCAAGAACTTTCTAAACTACCCAAGGTAACGGGTGCACAGCCAGCAGTAGATCAAAATTTTCAATTATTTTTACAAGAGTGTGACAAGCAAGCACAAGCTTTAAAGGACCAATATATAAGTTTGGATGTATGTCTTTTGAATTTTGTACAAACTGGCAGTCTACCACAAACTATAATAAACTTTTTCAAACAAAGTGATTTTACTTATCAAAAGGTTTTGAATTGGGTAAATAACCTAAGACAAGGAGAAAGCGTGAAGACACAAGAAGCAGAAGGCAGTCATCAAGTTCTAGAAAAATATTGCCAAGATTTAACAAAAATGGCATCAGATGGAAAACTTGATGTAGTTATAGGCCGAAACGAAGAGATCCGTAGAGTAATTCAAATTCTTTCTCGTAGAACAAAAAATAATCCAGTTTTGGTTGGTGATCCTGGTGTGGGTAAAACTGCAATTATAGAAGGGATCGCACAAAGAATAGTAAACGATGATGTTCCTATAACCTTAAAAGGTTGTAAGATTTTGGCTCTTGATATGGGGTCTTTGATTGCTGGGACAAAATATCGTGGTGAATTTGAAGAACGTTTAAAGTCAATTTTAACTGCGATAGAAAAAGAATCAGGCAAAATAATATTGTTCATTGATGAGCTACATATGCTTGTTGGTGCTGGTGCTGCAGAAGGTGGCATGGATGCATCAAATCTTTTAAAGCCAGCATTGGCAAGAGGAACATTACATTGTGTTGGTGCAACAACTATAATGGAATTTAAAAAATACATAGAAAAGGATGCAGCGCTTGAAAGACGTTTCCAGAGAGTGGAAGTTCCTGAGCCAACAGTTGAAGATACAATTTCTATTTTACGTGGACTAAAAGAACGTTATGAATTGCACCATGGAATTAGAATTAAAGATCAAGCATTAGTTAAAGCTGCAAAGCTTGCTGCCATGTTAATACCTGATAGATTTCTACCAGATAAGGCTATAGATTTGGTAGATGAAGCAGCTGCACGTGTGAAGATGGCTATAGAGTCTAAGCCTGAAGAGATGGATAAATTAGAAAGAAAGATTAGGCAGCTTGAGATAGAAAAAGTAGCTCTTTCAAAAGAGAAAGATGAAGAGTCACAAAAACGACTTGGTGAGCTTGAAAAGGAGCTTAGTAATCTAAAAGAAAAGAATAGAGAGTTTCTTGATAAGTGGGAATCAGAAAGAAAGCCTCTTGATGCTATTCAAAAAATAAAAGAACAGATAGAACGTGCAAATATTGAGTTTGCACAAGCTGAACGTGAAGGTGATTTTACAAAAGCTTCTAAAGTGAAATACGGTACTCTGGTAAAGCTTCATGGTCAATTAGAAAAAGAACAAACAGCTTTAAAGGAATCGGGTGCACACTTGATTAAAGAAGAAGTTGATGAAGATGATATTGCTTTAGTATTGTCTCGATGGATTAAAGTTCCTGTTGAAAAACTTAAAGAAGATGAAGGCCAAAAGCTTTTAAAGATGGAAGAAGTTTTGCATAAACGAGTTATCGGCCAAGATGAAGCTGTAAGTAAAGTTGCAAATACTATAAGAATTCACAGAGCTGGTATTGCTGATCCAAATAGACCTATTGGATCATTTTTATTTTTAGGACCAACAGGTGTTGGCAAAACAGAGGTTGCAAAAACTCTTGCTGATTATCTCTTTGATGACGAGCATAAGATGATCAGAATAGATATGTCTGAGTTTATGGAAAAACATGCGGT
>Ga0075121_1000324_pt1 | contig 33671 bp, 32 predicted proteins | sample AntAceMetag02UKG_FD_69793 | JGI IMG/M metagenome (GOLD analysis project Ga0075121, IMG submission 69793) | Saline lake microbial communities from Ace Lake, Antarctica - Antarctic Ace Lake Metagenome 02UKG | ecosystem: Environmental > Aquatic > Non-marine Saline and Alkaline > Saline | place... | reverse complement strand
AACATGAATTTAAATAAATTAAATAGCAGAAAAACTGTCCAAGCAGCCAGAACATTAAAAGCGAGGAGTCTGGCGTGATAAAAGAAATATTCTTACCTGAAAAAATTGGTAATAAAAGATTATACTCTGAAAAAATACTAGGTTTTACTATTCAAGAAAATATTATTACCTGTGCAAAAATATTTGCTAAGCCTTCAAAAACAATAATAGAACAAATAATATCAAAAGAAATTCCTGAGGAACAAAGTTCAGAAGATTTTACACATTTTGCATCCAAAGCAATAAAAGAAATTATAAAAGAACTAGGCAAATATGACAAAATCAGAATTTCTATACCATCTTCTTTGGTAATCTTTAAAGAACTAGAAGTGCCTTTTAAGGACCCAGACAAGATAAGAATGATCCTTGATTATGAAATAGAATCTATGCTTCCATTTTCTATGGAAGAATCAATAATAGATTTTATAATCACAAAACAAGAACTAAAAGAAACCAAATCTATAATACTCGCCGCAGCAGTAAGAAAAGAAGATTTGAGCTCTATACTAGATATTTATACAAATGCAGGTATAAAACCAAATAATATCACCATAGATCTATTTGCAATCTATAGCCTTTACCAACAAATTCCTGAATACCAAGAAATTAAAAATGCTAGCGCATTAGTTGATCTAGGGCTAGGCTCAACACGTGTATCGGTTCTATTAGATGGACAACTAAGACTCACTAGAGTTCTGCCTAGAGGCTTATTAACAATCGCTAAAATAATAAGTGATGAACTCAATAGACCGTTAAAAGAAATTGAAACAAAATTATTAAACTATGGTCTTGCAATTACACATGACGAGCAATATGATAAATCATTAAAAAAACATGTAATTAATTTTTTTAATGATATTCAATTCACATTAAATTCTTTTAGCCTAAAATTAAATTTTTACCAAGGAATAAGCAAAATACTATTTACAGGAAGATGCTCACAGATTAAAGATCTGGCAAAACTTGGTAATAATATTCTCCAGATTCCATGTGATATTTTTGATTTCGAAAAAATATTTGTAAACAAACTTTTTAAAAATAAATTAAAAACTATACCGTATGATTCAAATTTATATTTAGCCGCTCTAGGCACGGCTTTGCCAAGCGATCAACAAGACCAGTTTGACTTAAGAAGAAAAATTTTTGCGATACAAGAAGATAATATTACAAGAAAACAAATTATCAGTGCACTAATAATAATATTTGCTATATTCACAACCATATCTATCACTGGGTATATACAAATTAATACACTAACCCAAAACTTCAATAGGATAGAACAAAGGCAAACCGAAAAGTTACGTCTAATATTCCCTGTACCAGCTAAAATACCAAAAAATATTAGTCTCAGAAATTTAATGCAGAGAGCAAAAAACTTAATACAAGACAAAGTACAAATGTGGGAGCCATTCAAAAAAGAAAAATTACACCCACTAGAAATATTACAAGAACTCACAAATATTATAGATAAAAGACGCTTTGATGTAACAATAGAAGAAGTAATAATTTCCCAAGAAGATGGAATTCCAAAAGCAGAAGTAGAGGGTTATTTCAGATCAAAAACAGGAAGTAATCATTTCAAATATTTTGAAGAATTAGAAAAAAGATTTGTAGATTCACGTTTTTTCACTTTGGAAGAAGAAATAGATCCAAAAGGGGTAGAAGACAAGGGCGTTAAATTTATAGCAAAATTAAGAATTCAAGAATAATTAAAGGGCGAACGGCGTATAAAACTATGAAAGCTTTAACAAACCTATCAAATTACCTACAAAGTCTTAGTAAAAAAGAATTTAAAAAATATTTAATTATATTTATAAGCGCCATAACTTTGTTAACTATATTTGCGATATATTATGTATATAATACAAGTTCAAACTTAACAAAAGAAATAAAAACCCTTGAAAAACTTGCAAATGAAACTATAGAAATAATAAACAAAAATGCAAAACTAAATTTAGAAGAAAACAAACTAAAAGAGTTATTAAACAAAAACATGGGTTTTAATATTAAAACTTATTTTGAACAATTTATAAAAGAACAAAACATTACCCCTGAAGCCAATTGGGGAGATAATACCTTTACTCAAGCAGTAGAAGGCAATGATAAATTTGACGAAGTAGTACTTACTGCTACATTCAAAAATCAGACAATGCAAGAATTAGTTAAAATTTTAGATGTTCTTAAAAAGAATGAAATGCTTTATATAAAACAACTTTTAATAAAAAACCAAGATAATAAAAAAATAGAATTTACTCTTACCCTAGCAGCAAAAAAATATAAGAAATAAAACTTGGGGACAATTTAGATGATTAAGAAAATATTATTAATATCAATGTTTTTTGCAAACATGATCTTTATTTGTAAAACAGAAAAAGACATAATAAAAAATGAAACTCCCTCCATACATCCAAAAGCAAACGTCGTAATTAATAATAATCCAAAAAAGCCTACAAGTGACAATAAAAATACAGATAAAACTAAAACTGATAATAAAAAACAAAAAGACACAAAAGTATTTCTAAACTTTGATAATATATCACTTTCAAACGTTGTTACATATATTGCAGAAAGAAAAAAGATAGATATTATATATCCCAAACCAGAATTAAAAGCTCAATTTGATAATCAAAAAGTCTCTTTAACTACCCACAAAGCCCTCTCTTTAGATAGTGCATGGGATATTCTTTTAACCCTTCTAGAACTAAATAACTTTACAATAATCAATGTTGATGGAATTTATAGAGTTGCATCAAAAGCAGATAATTCTAAAGAACCGTTGCCATTCTATTCTTCTGGAACAGGAACAGAACCTGAAGATCTTCCAGAATCCGACATTATTGTTCGTTATGTATATTTCCTTAAAAATATACAGGCACAAGGGGTAAAGCCTATTATAGACACTATGTTAGACCAGCCTGCTCAAATAAATGCCGACCTACAAGCCTTTATAATTACAGATAAATGTATAAATATTAAAGCTGCTATGGCAGTAATAAAAGAGCTGGATCAGGGAGGGCTAAGAGAGTCTATTAAGGTGATTAAGTTAAATCATACAAACGTAAACGATATAAAAATTTTATTCGATAAAATCATACCAAAACAAAATCAAAATAGTGCCGTAAGGTTCATAGGACCTTCCCCAGAAAAACCCTCTAGTTATTTTTCTTCATCCACAAGAATTATTCCTGATACTAGAAACAACTCTTTGATATTATTAGGAACAGAAAAAGGAATAACCAATATTATTAATTTCATTCAAAAAAACATAGATATTCCACTTACTTCTGCTCAATCAAGACTACATATAAAAGAACTAAAATATGCAAAAGCACAAGACCTTATAAGAATACTAAAAGAGATAGTCAAAAGACCTGCAGGAGAACAAAAAACAGAACAGATGGGGCAATATAAATTTTTTGAAGATGTTCATATGGTTGCAGACTCTCAACAAACTGATGGTGGTGGTGGAGCCGGCAATAGGTTGGTTATATCTTGCAACAAGGAAGACTGGATAAGGCTTTCCAAATTTATAGATAAACTTGATAAACCTCAACCTCAAGTAGCCTTTGAAGTAATGATAGTTAAAGCATTTATAGAAAGAGACAAAGTTCTGGATGCTACTTTTAAACCAAAAAATCAAGGCCTGTTTGGCAAAGGAACAAATGTACGTTTTATGAACCAAGGAAAAGCAGCCGATATATCCACAACAGGCGAACTAACTCCAATAACTATTAACCAGGAAGATGGAGCAACTCTAACTCTTGGAAAATATGATTCTCTAGGAGCAAATCTTTGGGCAGTAGTCCAAGCAACTTTAAAAACAGACAATTTCAATGTTATAGCCCAACCCTTTTTAGTAACCAATAATAATAGCCCTTGTACATTTGATGCAAGTTCAATTCGTTGGGTGCCCGGAAAATTAAATACTAGTGTGGGCACACAACCTGTACAATCTAAAAACCAAGCTAAAGCACGAACAGTTGTTAAGCTAACACCTGAAATTAACTCCACAGGCCAAATAGCCTTAAAAATAGTCGTCGATTCTGATGATTACCAATCCGCAGCCCAAACAGATGCCAATAGAGATACAAGAAAATTAGATACCAAAGTAGTTATTGGAACAGGAGAGGTTCTTACCTTAGGAGGCTTAACAAAAGACGAAGTACAAGATAAAGATTATAAAACTCCAATTTTAGGAGACATTCCAATTTTAGGAAATTTTTTTAAAGCTAAATCTAAAGTGACAAAAAAAACCACCTTATATATATTCATTAGACCAAGTATTATAAAACCTGAACTAGAAGGCGGCGTAGATGAATATACACAATTAAAACTGGATTACGCAAAACGCCAAATAATAAATGCAGACACTTATTATACAGAAAAAGACCCTATTCAAAGATGGTTCTTTAAGCCTGAAGGTGAATCTATAAAACAAACAATATCTGATGCGCGCAAGGGAATTTATAGACCTATTGATAACTTTGCATACGGGTCCAAACAACCAAGATCTGTAGATATACGATATGATGATTATTATAGAGCAGAAGAAGGCGTACAAGAAGAAGTTAAAAAAATTCTGCCTGCAGTAAAATTTACAGAGATAGATAAAAAACCTCCTGCAAGCGAGAAAATAGAAGTTGTCACTCTTAACAAACCAAAAGCAACCCAGACCAAAAATATCGTAATAAATAGAAACAAACGCATAGGACTTAAGAGCAGACTCAGCGAACGATAATTTTAATAAACATTGTGTACTGTTGTAATATCTGCACAGTAAGCAAACATGGCATAATTATCAAAATAATCAGTTTTTAACTTATTAAATATTTTCTTTAAAACATCTTCACTACAAGCTATTTCTATTCTTACGTTTCGTGAGGCTTCTAAATCAGATGTTCTTATCCCTCTAGCACCTTCCCCTCTAACGTCTGAGACGGTATAACCTAGGATACCAAGCTCTCTTAAATCATTTATAAGCGAATCTTCTATTGCTGTCTCTGTGATAACAACAACTAATTTTTCATTTTTATATAATTCCATTATTACATCCCAATCTTATAAATAAATTGCGTTAAATGATAATATATCGTGATTCCAAAAATTAAATTAAAGGGGAGAGTAACTCCCAAAGAAGATGTTAAAGATAAAGTTGGGTTTGCCTCAGGAACCGTTATTCGCATAGCTGCAGGAACAGCTATATAAGAAGCACTAGCAAACATTGTAGCCAAAACAGTAGTACCACCAATAGAAAACCCTAAAAAATATCCCAAAACAGATCCGAATAAGGAAGACAACAAAGGCATCCCTAACCCAAAAAGAATTATTTTAATACCATACCTTTTTAAACTACCTAATTGTTGAGATGTTATTAATCCCATTTCTAACATGAAAAGAGCTAAAATTCCTTTAAAGGGATCTATAAAAAGAGCACTCAAAGGCTGAAGTCCTTTGGGACCAATTGCCCATCCAATTAAAAGACCACCGATAAGTAAAACTACGCTTTTACCTAAAAGAATCTCATTCGAAAGTTCTTTCCATTTTGTTTTCTTACTAATCCCTTTAGCTAAAACAACTCCGACAATAATCGCCGGAATTTCTAACAAAACAACAAACAAAGACATATAGTCTTCATAGCTAACCTGATTATAAGTAAGATAAGTTACTACAACGGCATAAGTGCCTACACTAACAGAACCATAATGGGCTGCAATAGACGCAGCATCAACGAGCTTAAAATTGAATATTTTTAGTATCTGATAAGCTAAAACAGTTAAAAGGCAACCCATAAAAATCACGCTTAACATTTTAGGAATTAGGCTCAATATAGGTTGAACAGAAAGTTCAGCTCCACCCTTTAAACCAATAGACAAAAGCAAAATAATGCTTAATAATTCGTATATAGCGGTCGGAAGCCTTAACTTTGAATGTAACAGCCCGGCGCTTACTCCAAATATAAAAAATAAAACTATTGGATCCATTGTTATCCTTTAATCTTCAGTAAATCTTCTTCTATTTTTAACAACCTATTATACTTTGCAACACGCTCACCTCTTGCAGGAGCCCCTGATTTAAACTGGCCACTACCGGTTCCTACAACTAGATCTGATATAAAAGCATCATCGGTTTCTCCTGAGCGATGAGAAACAACAGTGTTGTATTTAGAGTTTTTACAAAACTGCATTGACCATAAGGCCTCAGAAACCGTTCCTATTTGATTTGGTTTTATAAGTGTAGCATTGGCAACACCAAGTTCAACACCTTTTTTTATTCGCTCAAGATTTGTTACAAATATATCATCACCAACTAATTGTACTTTATTTCCTAGAGATTCTGTTAAAGACTGCCAACCAATCCAATCCTGCTCATCTATTCCATCTTCAATAGAGTAAATAGGATAAGAAGAAACAAGATCTTCGTATAAGCTAATCAATTGATCACTCTTTAGTTTTTTATCCTCTAAGATATAAACTTTTTCTTCTTGATTATAAAATTGAGAAGCTGCCACATCCAAACAAAAAACAATATCTTGTCCTAACTCAAAGCCAGAGCTTTCAACAGCCTTACATAAAAGATCTAAAGCTTTTCGCTCTGTTCCTATCTTAGTTTTTGCAAAGACTGGAGCAAAGCCACCTTCATCACCAACGCCAACATTATAACCAGACTCAAGCAAAATTCTTTTAAGGTTGTGATAAACAATACAAGCCATCTCCAAATTTTGCGCAAAGCTTTTACCGCTAATAGGCATAATCATAAATTCCTGGAAAGCAATTCCATTATCAGCATGAGCCCCACCATTCAAAACATTAAACATAGCCTTAGGCAACAAGAGATCTTCACCTTTATAAATAGTTGAAATCAAGCTATAAAGCTCAACCTCTTCTATCAAGGCCTGAGCACGAGCCACGACCATGCTAACAGCTAAAGTGGCATTAGCCCCTAAATTTGACTTGTTATTTGTGCCATCTAGATCAATAATAATCTTATCAAGCTCAACCAAATCTGGTTTTTTATTTATAAGCGCTGGAGCTATTTTATTCTCAATATTAGAGATAGCTCTAAAAACAGACTTGCCAAAGTATATCTTGGGATCACCATCACGAAGCTCTACAGCCTCATATTTCCCAACAGAAGCTCCTGAAGGCACACTAGATTTAACAACCTGAGAGTTGTCTAAAAAAAGAGAGCACTCAATGGTTGGCATACCTCTTGAATCAAGTATTTGTCGGGCTTTTATATCTGCAATCTTCATAAATTTCCCTATTTTTTAAAATTTGTTATGTTTGTATATTAGTAAAGTTTATTATATTAATTTAAACGAAAGATGTTATTATGTTTACCTTTTTATTTTCAGCTCTACAGGCAGCCGAACAAACCTCCGCTCCAGCAAAAAGTGCCGGCATGGGAGCTATCGGTATTTTTGCTCAATTATTACCATTTATACTAATCGCTATAATATTTTATTTTTTCATAATAAGACCTCAAAGCAAACAACGTCAACTATTAAAACAAATGATCGATAACATAAATATAGGCGACAAAGTTATAACAAAAGGTGGAATCATTGGAACAATTTCACAAATATTAGAAAATTCTTTCATAATAAATTTATATGATGGCAGCAAGCTAGAGATACTCAAAAATGCCGTCATATCCATGATTAATGACAACCAATAGATTTCCAGCTTTTCTTTATCCGCTAATAAGCTTAATGGTAGGCATATACTGGCAAGACAGTTATGCCTACTCTTTTTTACTACTAATAACAAGTATAATAACCTCTCTTTTGTTTTTGTTCTTTCAACGCACAAAAACAAAAGCTGTATTGCTTCTTACTTGCTCCTTCTGTTTCTTTTCAGGAGCACTATTACTTAAAACGCAAAAAATAGTAAACTGCTCTTTTCTAGATATCCTTGCTGATAAAAAAATAAATTTAATTGCAAAAATAATAGATAAGGAACGTGAAAATATCGGAAACAACAGGACTAGAGATATTCTTAAGCTATCAGTAATAGAAATACAAGAAGATTTACATTTAAAATATCAATCAGCCAAATTCAACCTACTCTGCTACTCATATACTCCCATAAATGCACAAATAGGCGACTCGATATTAGCCAAAAACATTATCTTAAAAAAGCCAAAACAAACAAGTATAATGGCACAAAACAGAAATTTTAACGACTATCTAATAAAAGAAAACATATTAAACTGCGTCTTTATAAGAAAGCTTTATTATAAAATTATCTATTCACCTAAGCTTAACTTAAACAGGTGGATACAAAACAAAAAACATTCTATCTATTCAAGCCTTAAAGAAAAAATAATGCCAGAGACCTTTTCATTCTTCTCTTCTATTTTTCTAGGCTATAAGAAGCTCTTGTACTCAAGCAATTTGAGACAAAAATTTGGCTACTGGGGCATATCTCACTATCTAGCTAGGTCTGGCCTGCATATAGTACTTTTCATCTTACTGTGGAGCTTCTTGTTAGGATTTTTGCCACTAAATATATATATCAAACGAGTTCTTTTATTGTGTGTTTGCCTAATCTATCAAATATTCAGCTGGATCAGCATTTCTTTCATTAGGGCTTTTTGTGTTTTTCTTATATATCAAACTGGTAAAATATTTAACAAACAAACTAATTTTTTGCACATACTAACGCTAGTCTGTTTGATTATTTTGCTATTTAATCCCATGCAATTATTTTTCTTAGACTTTCAACTCAGCTTTGCTTTAACATTTGCATTAGCCTGGCCTCAAAGTAGTTAGTTCAACCTCTATGAATCATTCTTTTTTTCTCTTTTTACTTTATACACCTCAGGCTCTGCACGAGAAATTATATCTATAGAATAATCTATATCTCCAGTCATATAGTGTTTTAAATCAGGATTTATACCCAAAAGAACACCTTGTGATTCTTTATCTAACTTTTTTAAATATTCAGAATTTTTAACTTCTATAAAAAGCCAACGCTCCGGCGTTTTCATCATGTGATGATCCAAACGCCTACCCTCGTCAGAAACTCTATAATCCTCCATAGAATGACCAAAATCAAATACAACATCATAAGAAAAATCAGGTTCTTTGCAGAAAGCTACCCTAAGCCCTTTATCATCTGTAATTATATAAGATAAAAAATGATCCGGGCTTAATCTTTTGCCTATTTCTTTAGGTAGTTTAAATTCTAGAAACTCCATTAAATACCCTTCAATCATCATATCTTACTTTTGTAGAATCATTCTTACCATGTTGTACTTCTACTGTTGGTTCATTTCCAGATCTCTCACCAGAATAAGGCCTATTTATAACGTTTGCCCCATGCCTATCTGTGCCTACTTGAATTGTGCCTTTATCTGTTTTTATTGTACGTACATCTCTTCCTTCGGTGAGTTTTTCAAAATCTTTGCCTCTTTGTTCTTTTCCACCAGGCTTTTTATAAACATCTGAGCTTCCATTCGGTTTTTTTACAGAATCAGAACCCCTTAAGACATCATCTAAGTCAGAGTTAGGCTTACGGATATTTTCCTCGAGCTTCTCAGCACAATGTTTAACAAAAGCCCCTGCTATTATTGCACACAAAGCCTTAAGAGAAATAATAGCCAGATCTCCTCCAAAAGTCCAAGTTAAGACTGGAATTGAAAGTGCAAAATTATGGACTAATATATGCGTACGCCCCTCAGTAAGGATCAGAAACAGATGTCCATCTTTTATTGCAACCTCATACAATTTGACTTGGTTTTGAAGTCGCTTTTTTAAAACACTTACTACCTTAATATTACCTTTCTCTGGAGAGAACAATATATCTCCAGCTCGAAATTCTTCTGCAGCAACAAAACGCTTGGCTAGCCTATTGTAAAGCTTTTGCTTTGGGCCAACAGTTAATACATCGTTTTCAGTTTTAATTAATATAATTTCTTTAAGCTTTCTTGATGCCACTACTTCTATCTTCTTTTTTTGTCTTTCAAATTTGCGCGTTGGAATATTGTAAATTGGAACATAGTCCCCAAATTTTAAATCTTTAGCCTTTTTATAAACCCCATTCCCCATGAAAACCATTGTTTCCGGTAAAAGCCCAGAAAAAACACTAGTAAAATTTGTAAGCACAAAAAACATTAAAACAATTTTTTTAAAAATTTTCATTAAAACTTTTCCTTATCTTAAAGATTATTATATGTAGCAAAAACAACTTCAATAGGATTACCATTAATATCAAAGAACTGTTCTGTATCAAATATTTCTGCACCTCCAGGAACCTCTTGATATGATTGCTCTAAGACGTGTTCATCAACCTCATATTCAAAGTCAGCGCCAAAAAAATCAACATCCTCACCCTCACGCCTTTCCGTTTCTACAACAAGATCTTCAATTTTTTGATCTATAAAACCATAAGAGCTCTTTGCACTATGAGAAACAGCTTCTGTTGCAACTACTCCAATAAAAATTGTTTTTTTTAATTTTGCCAGCACAGCCAAGGCCTGAAGAATCTTTTTTTCTACTGCGGCAGACTTTACAACTCCATTTAAAGCTACTTTAGTCTTCGCCGCCGCCCCAGAGCTAGCAAAAATTTTGTCTACAAATGAGGGCGCATACTTCACACCCAAACAAATTCCATAATATGTAACAGCGGCAAGAGCAGCCCCAGAAACAGCTCCAACCAAACACCCTTTTAGCACAGTACTTGATGATACTTTTATCTTTTTTACATATGACTTATAAACTACAAGACTGCCACCAACAACTGCCCCAACAACTGCACCAATAATAAGAACCCCAACTATCCCTATTACATTGTGAGTTAAAAGCCTATTTCCATTAGAATCAAGTAGATAAAAAGTACTACTTCTACCTACCGATATTTCATATAGATCTATGCTACCTGGAAATTCTACATCTTGAATATCTTTTACTTTGAACTTTTCGTTATTATATCCAAAAAGAAACATGTTTTGCTGTAGATATGCAGCATCAATCCACGAAACAGAAACAGACTCATCGTCATAATCACAAGCATCCAACTGTATACAAAATTTTTGATCTGATCCCACCATTATAGAACTTATCGCTCCCTTACTAGATTCTAAAACCAACAAAGTTGCACGAGACACAAAGCCTCTATTTAATTTTATTCCAGAAACACTCCCATACGTATGCCTGAGCTGATAAGGTGTCGGATTTGAACAAACCACATGATCGCCAAGTTTTAATTCTTTAACAGCACAACAACCATCTTGTCCCGTATAAATAACATTGTCTGGAAGCAGCCCTGAAAAAACATAGCTTGGACTGAATATAAATAAAAATAGAAAATAATAAAAACATCTAAGCTTACACACAAAACTCTCCTGTTGGTAATAGAATTGGGAATAGAATGGAAAACAATTACAAAGAAACTTACTTCTTTTTTAGAAAAAGTAAACATAAAATAAAAATTACTTTGTAACGAATCTATTGAAAAAAAAGACAAGCCCTCTCTATACTCAAAAAAGTATTAAAAACTTAGATATTAATAAAAAGAAGGGGAGAGGGCATGAAAAAGCTTTTTTGTTCCATAGCAGCAATATTGGCCTATTGCTTCGTTACAACAACAGCAACAATACAAAAACCAACACTAGACACAACAAGTACAACAACCCAAAACCTATCTTCAAACAAAAACCCCCAAAATAATCAACCAAAAAAAGACTGGAACTTTCTCGTATACATAACAGCAAATAACGATCTTTATAGATTCGCACTAAAAAACATAAATCAAATGTTAAAAGTAGGCTCAAGCCAACATATAAACGTTATAGTGCAAATGGATACATACGGTAAAAGCGAAGTATGTAGATATTACGTAGAAAAAAACAACCTAATACCACTTAACCTGCAAAGCAATAACCTAGAAAGCACATCAGGAACGCCAGAAAGTCTTTATAAGTTTGTGGAGTGGAGCACAACAAACTTTGCCGCAGAGCATCAAGCTCTTGTAATATGGGATCATGGCTCAGGAATAGAAGATCCTGCCGGATGGAGAAAGTTATGGCAAGGGACTGAAAAACTAGAAGAAAAAGGCATAGCCTTCAATGAAATTTTTCAAACCTATATAAACAACCAAGGACTTACAAGCGCTCTTGAGGGAATTTCAAAAAACCTGCTCGCGGGCAAAAAAGTAGACATAGTAGCAATGGATGCATGCAACATGGCCATGCTTGAAGTAGGCTCACAAATAAAAGAATACGTAGACTTCATGGTGGGATCAGAAAACGTAGAACCAGGAACAGGGTGGAACTACGAACTTGTATTAAAAGAATTTCAACAAAAAACAATGACTCCTGAAGAATTTGCAAAACATATGGTAAATAAATACAGGGAAGCATATTATATATCAGGAATAAAATACACCCAATCAGCTATAAACCTAAACAAACATGCCCAACTAGAACAAAATATCGATACCGTAGCAGGCTTCCTGCTAAGCTTTCTTTCTAGTAAAGATAAAATAAAAATACTGAATCAAATAAAAAGAATTCGCAACAGCCGAATGCTAACAACTGTATTTCCTGACGACGCCTACACAAGCAATGGCAACTATATAGACCTGTATCACTTCTACAAAAGCCTTTTAGAAAAACTAAACCAACTTTATCCAAGCATCAAAGATATAGATAAACTTAAAAGTTTAACTTTTTTTCTATATAATGGCTTAAATATAATATTAGAAAACGTAATAGAAAATGCAGCAAGCCCAAACCTTAAAGACACAAAAGGAGTAGCAGTATACTTCCCAACAAACCAAATACATTCTTCATACCCTAAAACAATTTTTGCACAAGACAACCAATGGAAAACATTTTTACAAAAATATATAAAAGAAACAAAACAGATATATGGAAAAAACAAAAAAATACTTTGACTATCTAATCAAACAACCTAAAGGCTTTTTATATCAAGACGCAGAAAAAGAAAAAGTAACAGACAAAAAGGAAGCCCTAGAAAAACTCTATGCTAAATATAAAAAATGCAAAGAATGCCCTCTTTCCTCCCAAGGACGAACACAAGTAGTATTTGGAAATGGCAACCCAAACACAAAACTAATGTTCATAGGAGAAGGCCCAGGAAAAGACGAGGACGCCCAAGGCGAAGCCTTTGTCGGCAGAGCAGGGAAGCTATTAACAAAAATTATTACCGCCATGGGCTTTGAAAGAAAAGACTTATACATATCAAACGTTGTTAAATGCAGACCTCCAAACAATAGAACACCCTTGCCCCAAGAAAGCCAAACCTGCAAAAAGCTAATACTTTATAAAGAAATTAATATTATACAGCCCACAATAATTTGTACCCTAGGGGCCTGCGCAACCCAAGCACTTTTGGGAGAAACCTCTCCAATATCTAAAATTAGAGGTGATTTTATAAATTTTAAAGACAATATCTTAATTATGCCAACCTTTCATCCAGCATACCTACTAAGAAATCCAGATAGCAAAAAACTAGTATGGCAAGACATGCAAAAGATAATAGAAAAGCTAACAATATAAAAAAAGAGACCTTGCCATTATTCATATAGCAACACCCATAAACCCACAATGGAAAGTAACTTTCTATTTCGATAAATTGTTGATAACTATGTTGATAACCTGTTGATAACTATGTGGATAACTCTTTTTGTGCCTGAAAGACTCCTGCCACAGGGACCTCTCAACCGACACCCAGAAACACTCCCTGCCAGAGCGCCATATGGACCTGTTTTAAAAGTTATCCACAAGTTATCCACATAGTTATCAACAGGTTATCAACATGTTTTTAAAAATGAATAGTGCGTACAAAAGGCGATATGCAGCAAAAAAAGGTGAAGTTATCCACAAAAACACGCGCAACTACTACTACTATCTTTTATATATATATATTAATTAATAATAGATTAACGAACTTTTGAATATTTCCATAAACGTAATTAATTAAAACTTCACTTTTTTTGTTTTTAATTTACACTAAGATTACTGTTAGAGTCTTATTGTCCAAGTTTGTCCAAAGGTTTACCCCCCAACTAAATAATCAAAAAGGTAGCTACAAAGTGAATCTTTCAGCCGTTATAGAATCTCTCGTTGAAGAACGTGGCCTAGATAAAGAGGCCGTTATAGAAATTGTCTGCCAGGGAGTGCATGCTGCGTTTATTAAGCGCTTTCCGGAGGCAGAGCTCAAGGCTATTTTTAACAGACACGGTGGCAATATTGAGGTTTTTGTCGAAAAAGCCGTTGTCCAAAGCGTTAAGGATGCCGACACGGAGATTTCTCTCAGGCGAGCCAGGGTTCTTAATACCAAGGTAGAAGTTGGACAAGTAATCACTGTTCCTTTTGAGCACAAAATTGGCCGAGTTGAGGTCTTGACGGCAAAGAATTTTATCGCCGCAAAGATCAGAGAGCTTGAGCAAGCCGTTGTTTATGAGGACCTTAAGGACAAAAAAGACACCATCGTTAGTGGGGTTGTTCACAAAAAAGAAAGAGCTGGCTTTGCCGTTAAAATGGGCGAGTTTATGGCTCTTTTACCTCAAGAAAACTCCATTCCGCAAGAGCCGCTTCGTATTGGGCATCCTGTGAGGGCGCTGCTTAAAGAGGTTTTGCCTTATGCTAGAGGGGATTATCAATTAATCTTAGACAGGGCTTCGGCGGGCTTTGTGAAGGGATTAATTGAAGTTGAGATACCAGAGGTTTTTGAAGGAGTTGTTGAGGTAAAAAGGATTGTTCGTGCCGCCGGATATAAAACCAAGGCAATTGTTGTATCCAATAGCAAGGATATTGATCCTGTTGGGACTTGTGTCGGGGTTGGCGGAGCTCGAATTAAGCCTATTCTTAGGGAATTAGGTCAGGAAAAAATTGATCTAATTGGCTGGACTGATTCTTTGGAGGATTTGGTGAAAACCAGCTTGAAGCCCGCAGAAATTGATAAGGTTGAAGTTGTTGATGATAAAAAGGCTTTTGTTTGGCTAAATCAAGATCAACGCTCATTGGCCATTGGTAAGATGGGGCAAAACATAACGTTAGCTTCTCGTCTTGTTGGTTTGGCTATTCAGCTTCAGGATATTGTTAACGTAGAAGAAGATAGTATTATTACAGAAGAATAAATCGACAAGTAGGTTTTTTATGCGTGTTTATGAAATAGCTCGAGATAAAAATGTATCAAGTAGGCAGATGTTGGATTTGCTGAAGGAAGCCGGCATAGAGCTTGCTAGTCATATGTCTGTTGTTCCTGAAGAAGCTTTTGCGCATATTGATAAAGCTTTTTCTCCAAAGAAAACAGAAAAGAAGTCTGTTGAGAAAAAAGCAGAAAAAAAAACTGAAATTAAATCTAAACCTAAATCAGAACCTAAACCTGTAGAAAAAACCGAAACAAAAAAAGTGATAAGCAAAGAAGAAATTAAGCCTAAAGTTGTTGTTAGTCCTGTTTTAAATCCAAAGCCTATTCTTAAGCCAAAAGAAGATCTGAAGACCACGGCTCGCCCTGTTGCTCACGTAAGGGCAGATTCTCGCTTTAGAAGGTATGCGCCAGAGTCTCAAGCGAAGCAAAGTGTAACAGAGATTGAAGTTTCTGAAGGGAAGCCTCTTTTTCAGGTAGCTGAAATGATGGGAAAGTCTCAAGGAGACTTAATCTTAGCATTGCTAAGAAAAGGCATGGCTTGCAATAGAAATAATATTTTATCTGTAGACGTTATCTCTACTCTTGGTGGTTTATTCGGAATAAATGTTATAGCTAAAGAAAAAAATATTATTGCTGACAAAGATTCTGCTGCAATAGAGAAATCTCGTAACGGTGTTACTAGGTGGCCAATTGTTGTTGTTATGGGACACGTTGATCATGGCAAGACAACGTTGCTCGACTTTGTTAGAAAGCAAAATACTGCTTCAAGGGAAAAGGGTGGCATTACTCAGCACTTAGGCGCTTATCAGGTTAGCAGTCATCACGGAGACATTGTTTTTCTAGATACTCCTGGTCATGAGGCTTTTTCTTTCTTGCGTTCTCGTGGTGCAAAAATTACAGACGTTGCTATTTTGGTTGTTGCTGTTGATGATGGTATAAAGCCTCAGACTATTGAAGCTATAAAGCATGCTAAGAATGCGAATGTTCCTATTATCGTTGCAGCGAATAAAATTGATAAGCTTGAATCTTATGATGCGGCTCTCCAGACGTTAAAGCGTCAATTAGCAGAGCATGATCTTGTTGTTGAAGATTGGGGTGGAGACATTGTTTGCGTTCCTATTTCTGCAAAAACAGGTAAGGGCGTAGACGAGTTGTTAGAAATGGTTGTTCTTCAATCTGAAATGATGGATCTCAAAGCTGATCCAGAACTTCCAGGTAAAGCTTTTGTTTTAGAATCGAAAATTGAAAAAGGCTATGGACCTGTTGCTACCGTAATTTGTCATGAAGGATCTATTAAAAAAGGTGATTATTTTGTTTGCGGTTCCGGCACGGGTAAAGTACGTCTATTAATAAACAGCTTAGGGCAAAAAGTTGCTCAGGCTGGACCTTCTATTCCAGTAAAGATTGTTGGTTTTGATAAATTTGCAGAAATTGGTGATTGGTTAACTATAGTTTCTGCTGAAGAATATTCAAAAGCTAAGTCTGGCAAGGATGCTCGGGTTTATACAAAATTACCTGCTGCTATACAAGCTATGGACATGGTGGGCAAAGAAAAAGAAAAGAAGATAAATTTAATTATTAAGACTGATGCTCGTGGGTCTAGGGAGGCCGTCGAAGGTTCTTTAGCAAAATTATCCAAGAAAATGAAAAAGGGATATCCTAATTTAAACATAATTTATAGTGATGTTGGGGATATTTCTGAGAAAGATATTGAGCTTTCTATTACCGCAAATGCTTTAATCCTAGGTCTTCATGTTAAGGTGGAGCGAAATGCTGTTTCGTTTGCAAAAGACAAATCTGTAAATATTAAGTTATTCGATATTATTTATCACTTAGTAGAATTTTTACAGGGCTACCTAGAAATGAGAAAAGAAGTAAAGACAATCTCTAAGCGTGTTGCTCTGCTTGAAGTAAGAAAAGTTTTCAATATTAAGAAAATAGGTGTTGTTGCTGGTTGTTACGTAAAAGAAGGCGTTATTACCAAGGGTAATAAGGTTGTTTGCGTAAGAGATAAGCAAGAAATTGGCGAAGGCAAGATTAAGAGCTTACAGAGAGATACCAAGACAGTTAAAGAAGTCCATGCAGGTTTTGAGTGTGGATTTATTTGCGAAGGCTTTAATGATTGGCAAGAGGGCGATGCTGTTGTTGTTTATTCTGTATCAAAAGAGCCTGTAGGTGAAAATAACTAATCTGTGGCAAAAGAGTATTAGATTTAAGACTCTTTCTGTTTTTGAAAAAATAGTATTTTCCTTTCTATGTCTTTTAGAAAAGTTTTATAAATTAGGGTTTATTGTTGTTCTTTTTTTAAAAAGAAATAGCAATAAACCCTTTTTGGGTTTTAAAACTTTTTCTGTTGGCAATCTTTCTGTTGGGGGAACCGGCAAGTCTGTTTTTGTTCAATTTTTGGTGGATAGTCTCAAAAATAAAGAAAAAAAGTGTGCTGTTGTTTTACGTGGCTATAGAAGTAAAATAGAAAAAACTAAAAAAAGTTATTTAATTTCTGATGAGAAAAATATTTTTTATGAGCCTGAGTTTTGTGGAGATGAGGCTTTTATGTTGGCTCAAAATTTAAAAATCCCTGTTGTTGTGGGTCAGGACAGGGGCAAGTCATGTCTTTTGTTAAAAGGAAAAAAAATAGATTCTGTTATTCTTGATGATGCTTATCAGAATTATCATGTAAAAAAAGATGTTGAAATTTTATTATTAGATGCTAAAAAACCATTTGAAAATGGGCATTGTTTGCCTGCTGGAAGATTAAGAGAGAAAGATTATTCTCGCGCTGATGTTATTATTTTGACGCATGCTGACAACGTTTCACAAGAACAAATATTTAAAATAAAAAACAACTTGCTAAAAGATTTTGATCCCGAGCGCATTTTTGCTGGACGCCATAAAGCAGAAGATCTAAGCCTTGCTGGGGGTAATTACCTCGCCTTTGCCGGCATAGGCACATTCCAATATTTTCTTCAGAGCGTAAAAGAATCTAATATTAATATTACAAAGACCTTAGAGTATCCAGATCATCATAGCTATTCAAAAAAAGATTTAGATAATATCTTAAGCTTAATTAAAGATAATGCGCTTGACGGAGCAATAACTACACAGAAAGACTGGTGTAAGTTATTACCTTTGATTAAAAAGCTTCCTAAAGAATTAAATGTACCTATTCACGTTCTTAATATTAATTTTGAATTTTTATCAAAAAGCGATCATAATAAATTCTTGAAGCTGATTTAAAAAAGAGGTTTTTAGGAGATCTGGAGATGGAATTTGTATTAGTTCGTTGTTTATTTACTTTTATTTTTTCTTCTTTATTAACGTTTTATTTTGTTCCCATGATGATCAATGCCGCCTTTAGGTTCAATATTTTAGATAGACCTGACGGTAAAATTAAAAAACATGAAAAAGCAACTCCATATCTAGGTGGATTGGCTGTATATATCTCTTTTATTGCCACCTTGGCCGTTGCGTATCCTTTCGAAAATCAAATTTTATGGTTACTTTTAGGGGTTACTTTTTTGCTTTTTGTTGGGCTTGTGGATGACATGAAATGTCTGAAGCCATACCAAAAGCTTTTTGGGCAATTTATTGCAGTTATATGTTTTTTAAAAGGTGGATTTGCTTTAAAATCAAATTTTTTTTCAGATTTTTTTAATCTATTTGCATCAAGCTTTTGGATGCTTTTAATTATAAATGCATTTAACTTAGTTGACGTTATGGATGGACTTTCTTCGGTGTTAGCTATAATCGCGAGTTTATCTTTTTTTGTCATAGCTATTATTTTTAAACAATACGCATTAAGTCTTTTGTTGTTAGCGTTTATAGGCCCACTTGTGGCTTTTCTTTTTTATAATAGACCTCCTGCAAAGATTTATTTGGGGGATGCTGGATCTTTATTTATTGGGGGTTTTATGGCTGCTATTCCATTGTTATTTCCATGGAGTAGTGTTTCTTTTGATTCTTATTACACTCCGGCTATAATTTTAGGAATTCCTATATTAGAAGTGGCAACTCTTGTAGTCATAAGAACGTATAAAGGGATACCTTTTTTTATGGGGAGTCCTCATCATTTTTCTATTTACTTAAAAAAGAAGTGGCCTGTTTTAACTGTTTTAGTTTTTTCTGCGATTATGTCATTTATATTATCTATTTTAGCTATTTTATTTTTGTTCCAATTCATATCGTTTAGTTTATTGATTTTATTATTATCGATTTTTTTAGTTGCCTGGTTTTACTTTGTATTTTTTCATTAAACTTTTATCATCTCTCTCAATAGTTTAATTTCATCTGAGTATTCAGAATAGTTTTCCTGTATGGGCGTTTCTAGTATTTTGGCAACACCTGATAGTTTTTTATCGTTCATGATTAATTTAAAAGCTTCAATAGGTATTTTGCCTTTACCTATATTTTCATGCCTGTCTTTTTTTGACCCTAATTCTGTCTTTGAATCATTTAGGTGAATTGCTTTTAATAATTTTAGACCTAGGGTTCTGTCAAAATCATCAAATACTTTTTTATACCCCTCAGGCGATCCAATGTCATAGCCTGCTGAAAAAATATGACATGTGTCTAGGCATACTGCTATTTTCTTTTTTTCTTTGCACAGCGTCCGAATTTGTTTGAGTTGCTCAAAGGTATATCCAATATTGGTTCCTTGTCCGGCAACTGTCTCTAGCAGTATGGTTGTCTTGCTTTTAGTTTTTTCTAAGACTGCATCTAAGTTTTGGGATATTTTTTCTATACAGGTTTCTTCTCCTGCGCCCAAATGTGAGCCGGGATGCAAAACCAGGTATGGAATACCAAGTAAATCACATCTTTCTAGTTCATCTTCTAATGCTTTAACGGATTTTTGTTCAGTCTCTGGTTTGCTTGAGCCGATATTAATTAAATAGGAAGTATGGGCGACAACAATTTCTATAGAAGATTTTTTTTGAGTTTCTTTAAATAGATCTATGTCTTTTTGTGTTAATTTTTTTGCAACCCATGATCTGCTACTTTTTGTAAATATTTGAATTACTGTACATCCTGTTTCTTGGCCTCTTTCTATGGCTTTATGTAGACCGCCTTCAATTGACATATGCGCACCTAATAATATTTTCTCTTTGTTCATTTTTTTATTCCTTGTTTATATTTTTTCATAATATATAATGTTTTTTCAATCTTAGTTATTGTAAATCTTTTTCGTTCTTTTTTTAATTGTATAAGGAAATCGTGAAAAATATAAAATTAGTTTCTATAGTTTTGTTGCTGTTTCTTGGTTTTACAAATTATATCCATGGAATGGGCGAGTCTTCTTTTTCTTATGAGGATGCTCCTCCTGCTTATAGCACAGAACATGAGGCTAGTATTGCTAGCCTTTCTAGTGCTATGGGCGCAATAACTTTGAATACTCCTTTTAAAATATATGTTGATCCCCAGGATGATAGTCGTTGTATTACTTGTAATTTTTTAGATAGGGGTGTGCGTGAAGGTATAAGAATTATTGGTTTAAATATTTTTGATCAATCGGGTCGTGAAATTAGAATAAATACTCCTGAAATACTAAGACAGTTAAAGAAGTATGCTAAAAATCACATAAATATAAGAGCGTTTTTTAGAGGGCTGACCAGAAATAAATGTTGCTTGCTTCTTCTTTTGTTATCGAACTTGGCATGTTTGGGTTTAATTATCGCAATCCCTTTTGTGGTAGATAGTTATAAAAAAAAACCCAAAGCAGAGAAGATTTGGGTTAATGCTTTTTCTGAGCCTTTGCTTACTTTAGGTTTTGTTATTTTGATATATTCTTTTTTTAGAGAAGCCTATAGAGGTTTTACGGACGAAAAAAAACGTATTTGTGAATCTTTACAAGGTTTAACGGATGATCCTTCAAGGATTTTTAAGGGGCCTTTTAATATCTCAAATAATAGTAATTCTGAGATTTTATTATATCTTGATCCGTCTAAGTTCAGTGATTTTTTAAAAATGTTAGAAGAGAATAAGTTAGACATTCCCTGCGAATTTGGTGGTCCTGAAATTGAATAATGAAAAATATAAAAAGATTTTTTCTAGTTTTATTAGCTGTTTTTTGTTTTACAAATAACGCTTTTGCTATGGAAAATAATTCACCTATAAGCCTTGATTGGCCTTGCGTGGATCGTGATATGTTCAAATATATAAACTGTTATTATTTTAATTATGAAATAAATAAGGTTTTTCTGTCTATAGGTTATAGAGATCGTAGTAATAATTATGGAAACCTAAGTCTAATTTTGTCTAAAGAGATGTGGATAAAAATTAAAAACGATGAAAAGCGTCTAAGGCGTATTTTATCAAGATATATTTTAGTAAGAGATTATTGTGATTGTGATTTGCAGGGCAATAGTGTTTACCTAGAAAATTAAAGTTATAATTTTCTATATTTTTAAATATTGCTATTTATTTTAATTTTGGGCAATATACTTTGTTCAGTATCTTAAAAGTATAAAGTCCGAGGATTTTTATGTTAGAAAATATCAAACAAAAAGAAAATAGATTTGTTTTGGGTGTGAAAACAGATCAGCTAGAAAATTTTGTAACCAAAGTTTGGGGACATGAAGAGTGGATAGTAAATAATGCAAAGTATTGTGGTAAAAAATTAGTTCTAAAACAAGGCCACAGATGTTCCCTGCACCAGCACAAAATAAAAGATGAAACATTCTATATTTTATCTGGAAAAGTTCTTATGGAAACTGAATTTAATGGCAAAAGAGAGACACTCTTAATGGCTCCTGGCGATGTAAAGCATATAGAAATTGGTATGTGGCATAGGTTTACAGGTATTGTTGATTCTCAGATAATGGAATTCTCTACTTTTCATATGGAAGAAGATTCCATAAGAAAAGAGAATAGCGGTAAGATCGATTTAAAAACTCTAGGTTTTTAAGTTTCATGACGCAGGTACAGAAGTATATAATCTATTCTTCAATAATTTGTTTTTGTTTATTCGCAAGCTTAATATTTTTTCTTATTCAAAAAGACTGGCTTATAATTCAATTTACTCCTTTTTTTAACAAGCAAGAGACTTTATTAAATCAAACAAGTCCTGATATAGTTCTGAAGAAAAAAATAAGATTTTATTATTTTAAAGATAATAAGTTTTTGCACGAAGAAACCGATTTTATTTGGTTTTCTAATAGGTCAGAAAATTTAAAACATTTGATTAATAATTGGCTTTCTTTTTTACATGATGAACGGATAATAGAAAAAAAAGTCTTAATAGAAACTGTAAGTGAGTCTGATTTTGATCAGGTTACTTATTTATCTTTTAATCAGTCTCCACTTGATAGGGAATGGTCAATTTATAAAAAGTGGAATTTTATTGAAAGTTTATTAAAGACAATTAGAGGTGTTGAGCCAAATATCAAACAGATTGTTTTTCTTGTTGGGTACCAGCAGATGGAAGACGATCACCTTGATTTTTCTCAAAATTGGCCAATAGAAGGTTTTGAATAATAAATAATCTTGAATTAATAATAAAAATTATGTTTTAATTACAAAGATCGAAAAAATGGTGGTTTGTCTGTTCTAAGGAAAGGGGTTATTATGAAGAAGGTTATTTCTATCTTATTTCTTATTTGTCTTTTAGGTAAATCTGCCTACGCCAAAGATACTATAAATAAGGGCTTTACTGATTGGTGGAGTCTGGATGTATTTGCTAGTGCGTTTCAGGCTGCTGGTCAGATAGCCTCCTTTCAGGATCAGGACAAAAAGAAAGAAAAAGTATTTAAATTATTAGAAAATATATTTTTCTTAAGTCATAAACTTTCAAAAAATAACATAAAAGATTCTGAAAGCTTAATTCCAGAGGTTGAAAGCCTTGTTACAGATCTCTTTGATTTGCTAAAACTAGAGGGCTTAAGTAGTAATTCTTTTTGCCAAAATTTAACTTATTTTTCCCAATTAGAAAAAACAGAAGATCAACTTGCCAGAGGAGAGTTAATAGAATATTTTTTAAAGACTCAGGATAGAAAAATTGTTTCTGATTTTTTAAGAGAAGTTTTTGATATATTATCTGGTTATCTTAAGACTAAAGTTAGAACTATTTTTGTAGACTTCAAAAAAAGCTTTAAAGATTATTTTAAAGCAGAAAGATCTGCTTTGCTCAGGCTGGGTAAAAAAGAAAGTCAGTTTATCTCTGCAATATCTGGGACAATTGCAAATATTTTTTCTCAAGCTACACAAAACTCAGCTGAGAATAATCCTAATCAGGAGCCTGATCCAGCCTTAGTTGCAGTATCAACTATTTGTGGGTTGGTTTCTAGCCTTGCAAGTATAAACGCTGAAAATAAAAAAAATATAAGTAGTGAATTGAGAGAGTTGTATAATATTACAGATCCTGTAGCAAAAAGAGCATGGATTTATGAAAAGCTTTTAACTAGCCCATTCTTTAAAAAAATGGTAAAAGAACTCTTTGAGGTTTTGAAAAGTTATTTGCGTGATCAAATGGCAGATCTTTTAACATACCTTTGTGATAAACTTATAAATACCTTAAGTAAGCCTAATATCGTTGAAGTTGATATTGATAATAATGAAACAGAAAGTTGTGCTATTTCTTCTATTGTTCAGCCTTATGACTGGAAAACTTTTTGGAATGATCCCTCCTTGGGATATAAGATGGCCTCAAATAATGAAACAAGTTAAAAATAAAGATATTAAACACTTTTATTGTAACTTAAAAGGTAATATTGTTTGTGAAAAAACAGAGAGCGTTGCTCTTTTAAGGTTTTTTTATACAAATAGGTTTGGAAAATTTTTACGTAATTTTATTAACAACAAATATATTTCTAAGCTTTATGGAATTTTGCAAGATAGTGCTTATAGTAAAAGAAAAATAGATTCTTTTATTCAGAAGCATAATATTGATATTTCTCAGTTTGAATTGCCTAAGGGTGGTTACAAATCTTTTAATGATTTTTTTATAAGAAAATTAAAGCTCGGCGTAAGAAAAATAGGCGCCGGGCAAAATGTTTTGGTATCTCCTGCTGATAGTAAATTATTGGTAGTTCCTGATATATCAAAAGAAACCGAGTTTTTTATAAAAAATACAAAATTTAATTTAAATAGATTTTTTCAGGATAATAAACTAGCTAAAGATTATGAAGGGGGTAGTTTATTGATTTTTAGGTTGGCGCCATATGATTATCACCGGTTTAATTTTCCTTGTGATTGTATTCCCAAATCTCCTAAAAATATTCATGGTTTATATGATTCTGTAAATCCTATTGTGTATAAAACAGGTTTACAACCTTTGACTGAAAATGAAAGAGTTATCTCTCTTTTAAAAACTGATATATTTGATACCATTGCATTTGTTTGTGTGGGAGCTCTGATGGTTGGCAAGATTGTGTTAATATATACTTCCGATAAGCCTTATAATAAGGGCGATGAAATGGGTTATTTTGAGTTTGGAGGTTCAACATTAGTTTTAGCTTTCAAAAAAAATAAAATAAAACTAAATAATAATTTTATACAGAATTCTACAACAGGTCTTGAAACTGAAGTTAGGATGGGCCAAACTGTGGCAGTTAAAATATGAGGCTTTATATATGAAAATTTTTCCTTCATTAATCTCAAGCGATCTTTTAAATATTCAAACGACAATTAAAAATTTGGATCCAAATTGTGATGGTTATCATATTGATATTATGGATGATCATTTTGTTCCTAATTTAACTTGGGGACCAGCTTTTGTAAAAGCTATATCATCAGTTACTAATTTACCTTTGGATGTGCATTTAATGGTTGATAATCCTGTGGCATGGGTTGATAGGTTGAATTTAAAACCAAAAGATTTATTTGTTTTTCATATTGAGACTTTAGATTCAGATGAAGAAATAAAAGATTTAATTAAAACTGTAAAAATTATTGGTTGCAAGGCTGGTATTGCACTTAATCCTGAAACGCCTGTAGAAAAAGTTTTTGATTATTTAGCTTTAATAGATCATGTTTTAGTTATGTCTGTAAAGCCTGGTTTTTCTGGTCAAAAATTCATGGAATCTGTTTTATCTAAAGTAAAAGTTTTAAATCAGAAAAGACATGATATGAATTTGCCTTTTGATATTGGCATGGATGGTGGTATTGATAAATCTAATATCGCTATGATATCGGAGTTAAGTGTTGATCAGGTTGGCGTTGCATCTGCTATATTTTCGCACAAAGACTATGTGGCAGCTTTGCAAGATCTTTATTGATTTTAATTTTAAAAAATATTAATTAAATTATGAATAAGCTAAAAATAGGCGTTCTAATGGGTGGCAAATCTATTGAGCGTGAAGTCTCTTTTAATTCGGGTCGTACTGTTTGTGATCATTTAGATTCAACAAAATATGACGTTATTCCAATTTTCCAGACACATAATGGGCATCTTTATATTTTACCGTTCAAATTTTTGCATAGAGGCAAGATCTCTGATTTCTTTGATTTGCTGAATACACAAGCTAAAGAGATATGTTGGGATGATCTAAAGCATTTAGTAGATTTTTTGTATATTTCTATTCACGGAAGATTTGCAGAAGATGGTACTTTGCAGGGCTTTTTAGAGACTTTAGGTATTCCATATCTGGGTGCAAAAGTTTATGCTAGCGCAATTGGCATGAATAAATATATCCAAAAAAAACTTTTAAAAAGCAAAAAAATAGATGTTCCTGATGGTTTTGTTTTATTCCCAGGTGAGATAGAAAAATTATCTTTAGATGAGATTTTAAAAAAATTAGAAATTTTAAAATTAAATTTTCCCTTAATAATAAAGCCTGCTCATGAAGGTTCTAGCTTTGGTATCAGTGTTGTAAATAAACAAGAAGATTTATTACAAGCGATAAAAGATGCGTGTTTTTGTGATTCTAGAATAATGCAAGATGTTTTGGTTGAGCAAAAACTAGAAGGCATGGAGTTTGTTTGTGTTTGTTTGCAAAAAGGTGATGGATGGTTTGCTTTGCCTATTACGGAAGTTGTAACAGAGGGTGATACAGATTTTTATGATTATGTACAAAAATATATGCCTGGCCGAGCGACCAAAATAACGCCCGCAAATTGTGATGAAAAATATCATGATAAAATTAAAGAAATTTGTATTAAAGTTACTAAGATATTAAATTTCTCTACCATCTCGCGCATAGATGGTTTTTTAACTAAAGATGGTAGAGTTTATATAATAGATCCAAACTCTTTGACGGGCATGGGCCCTGCAACTTTTTTGTTTCATCAGGCGGCAGAAGTTGGAATGAGTCATACACAGCTGATAAATTATTTAATTGAAACAGAGTTGCAAAACTATAAACTAACAAGTGTTTTGAATGTGAATAATCAAAATAAATTGATAAAAAATAAAAAAAGAGTGGTTGTTTTGTTGGGCGGCAGTTCTAACGAGCGGGAAGTTTCTTTAGAGTCAGGAAGAAATATTTGTTATAAGCTTTCGCCACAAAAATATGAAGTTATACCTGTTTTTGTTGATAACAAAAATGAGCTATATAAACTTAATCAACGGCTTTTGATTCAAAATTCTACTCGTGAAATCTCAAAATTAATTACAGATGATTTGAAAATAAAATGGTCCGGTTTGCCAGAGATTTGTGATTTTGTTTTTATAGGTCTTCATGGTGGCATTGGTGAAAACGGCTGCGTACAGGGCAGTCTTGAGATGCTTGGTTTGCCTTATAATGGCCCTGGAGTTCTTACAAGCTCTCTTTGTATGGATAAATTTAAGACAGCAGAATTTTTGCAAGATGCTGGTTTTGATGTGCCAAAGTCTATACTAATAAGTCGTGATGAATTTAAGAACGAAAACTTTAATAAATTTCTTGATAAATTATTAGAAAAGATTAATTTCCCATTAATCTTAAAGCCTCATAATGACGGATGTAGTGTTGCTGTAAAAAAAATAAAAAATAAAAAAGATTTTTTGAATGAGCTAGCTTTGTTTTTTAAAGACAATAACAGAGACAAGGTTTTAGTTGAAGATTTTATTCAAGCTACAGAGCTTACTTGTGGTGTTTTTGGGAATCAAGAAGTTACGGTTATGCCTCCAAGTAAAGTCTTTGTGTCCCAAGATATTCTTTCTATGAAAGAAAAATTCTTGCCAGGAGCAGGTGAAAACTTAACCCCTGCACCATTAAACAAAAAAGCTTTAAAATTAATTCAAGATGTTATGGGTAAAGCTTATAAAACTTTAGGATGTGTTGGTTATTCACGCATAGATTGTTTTTATCAGGAAGCAAAGTTTAGCCCAACAAAGAAAGACAGGGTTATTATTTTGGAAGTTAACACTTTACCAGCATTAACCCCTGCAACATGTATATTTCATCAAGCTGCAGAGATTGGATTAAGGCCCATGGATTTTATAGATAAAATTGTAGACCTGGGTTTTGAGCGTATTGAAAGGGTTCTTGTGCCTAAATATTCCCAGACAAATATCCAAGAGCAGACCTAATAAGTTGGTCGAGAGGGACATCTTGGCCGGCATGTTTGGCTGTTAAATGTTGCATAGTTTTTGTGATCTCTGGTTTTGAATAGTTCAATGAAATCAGAACGTCATTTACGTTTTGCCACATTGTGAAGTCTTGTTGTGTTTCGCCTTGGACTTTGCCAGAACTTAAAAGTTTAGAAACTTTACTCTTCAATTGCATGATTATTTGCTCGGCTTTTTTAGGGCCAATTCCGTTTATATTGCTCAAGGCTTTTTCGTTTTGAGAGCTAATTATCTCTAAAAAGTCTCCGGCACTTATTTGTGATAAAATTTTGATTGCAATGCCTGGGCCAATTTTAGGGCATTCTATGATTAATAGAAAGACAGTTTTTTCTATCTCTTTTTGAAACCCAAAAAGAGAAGGGCCTTTTTCTTGGTTCCAGTGTGTATACACAAATAATTCAGCTTCTTTATCTAGTATTAAGTTTTTTGTTTGTGGTACCTGTAAACCAAAACCAAGTCCATTAACTAACATTGTTACGCTTTTTTCATCTATCTTTTTTATTTTTCCAACGATATAATCTATCACGATTGCCCTTTGATTTTTAAAGTTTAATGAATATAGATATTATAATGGAAAAAATAACAGTTCAAGCATGTGCAAATATTGCATTAATTAAGTATTGGGGGAAACGTGACGAAGATTTGTTTTTGCCCACAAAGAGTAGCCTTTCTATAAGTTTGCCAAACTTACAAACTACAACCTCTATACAAGATAATACAGCTAATAATTGTGATGACATTATTATTAATAATAAGAGTGTATCTAGTTCTGTTTATAGCAAAACTATTAGCTTCTTAGATAAATTCAGAAAATTATATAACATTAAAAATTATTTTAAAATTAATACGCAAAACAATTTTGCTACCGCTGCAGGTCTTGCAAGTAGTTCAAGTGGTCTTGCTGCACTTAGTTTAGCTTTAGATAAATTCTGTAAATTAAATTTATCTAAACAAGAATTATCTATTCTTGCTCGCCAGGGCTCTGGTTCTGCTTGTAGGTCTATTTATGATGGGTTTGTTTTGTGGCATAAAGGCGTAAGCCCTGATGGTTCAGATTCTTATGCGCAGCAATTGTTTGACCAAAACTATTGGCCAGAATTCAAAATTTTTACGGCTGTTGTTAGTGATAAACAAAAACCAATAAGTTCCCGTATTGCCATGCAACAGACGATTAAGACAAGTTCTTATTATAATGATTGGCTTATTGAATCTGAGGCCAGAATCCCAAAAATGATAGAGGCTATAAAAAAGAGGGATTTTCATACTGTTGGTATGTTAGCCCAGGAAGATTGTTTAGGGATGCATAAAGCCATGCAGCTTTCTAAGCCAAGCATAAATTATTGGCTACCAGAGACTTTAGAAGTTATTAATAAAATCAAAGATTTACAGCAATCGGGCGTTAATTGTTATTTTACTATTGATGCTGGGCCTAATGTTAAGGTTATTTGTTTGGATCGGGATTTAGCCTGGGACGTTAAAAACAAGTCTATTGTTACTATCTTGTTCAAATAATGTGATATCAAAATTTGGTTTTAAATCTCTCTTATTAATAAAGATTATTTTTTTAAACTCAGTAAGACTGGGAATTATCTTCTCTTCTTTTAGGTCTAAAACCTGAGTGTTCAGAAAGAGCTTTGTGTAATTGTTTTTATAAGTATTTTGTTGGTTCAACGTTACGCTGCGTGCCAAGCTAATTGTCAGTGCTATAGGGATGCAATAAGTAAAAGCATATTCAGATACTTTTCCATAGGCTTTATCATGGTTAGTTATAAAAGCTAATATTGAGGCTGCAAAGCCTGCTACCCCTATCTTAAAGGCAAGGGCTAGAGTTGAAAATGGTATAGAAAGAAAAGACATCAGGTTTATTCTGCTTTTAAAATTTGAAAATAGTTTATCAGTGGGAACAGTTTTAATACCCAGGCTTTTGTTGTTTAAAATATAGTTATGCTTACTTATATTATCAAAGCATAATTGTAAGACCTGGTATCGTTTACTTAAGAAGTGTTTTTTTACAAAATTAGGGCTATTAAATATAGTTTTGAACTCTAATACAGAGAGTTTTTTGATGCGAACACATACTTCTTCCTTTTCGGCAGAATAATCAAAAGTTCTTGTATTAAAGTTGTGCAATACTTTTTTGTCTTTTCTGGCACAACCAGTAAGGGATATCGCAAATATTATAAGCAATAATTTTATGTTTATATTTTTAATGATGGACAAATTGTTCCCCCCGGAACCAGTTTATATGGTATTATACTTGCTTTTCAGGTTATTCGATTTGCTTATTTGTGTCAAATAAGCTAGGTTACTAAATTAAGAATTTAAGAGGGATATTTGTTTTTGGGGGACTTTATATGTTTGGTTCGGTTTGTATTAAATATAAAAATAATTTTTTAGTTTTATTATTACTAGTTTTAATAATTTGTAATTTTTCAAAACCATGTTTTGCTGCGTCCTCTGGTAGAGGTGTAGATAAAAAACATATTCTGTTTTCAGCTGCTACAGGAGCTTTGTTGTTGGGTGGCATTGCCCTTATAGATCAAATAGAGCAGCAACACAAGCAAGAAGCTCTTGATAATTATAATCAAAATAGGCCATCTAATAATACAGATAATAAAGATAATTCTAAGTCTCCAGCCAATATTGCAGGTAATAATATTCATAATGAAGCTTCCGGTGATAAAAGTGTTCTATTTAAGGATGTTGCAGGTCTTCAGGATAAATTAAAAGACGTGACTGAAGTTGTTGACTTCATAAAACATCCAGAAAGATTTACTAGATTGGGCGCTGAGATGCCTAGAGGAATCTTATTGGAGGGACCTCCTGGCAACGGTAAAACTCTTATTGCAAAAGCTATAGCAAATGAAGCTAGCTGCAGCTTTTATAATGTTTCAGCTTCAACATTGATGTTGAAATATGTGGGGGAAGGCCCAAATGCAGTAAAAGAGGTTTTTGCGAATGCGCGAGCAAACGCGCCTGCTATCCTGTTTTTTGATGAGGTGGACGCTGTTGGTACAAGAAGGGGTTCTGGCCAGGATGAAGAGCGTAGAAGAACTTTGACTCAAATTTTAACAGAGATGGATGGCTTTAGCTCTAATGATAAAATTATAGTTATTGCGGCGACTAATACAGCGGATGACTTAGATCCTGCTCTATTAAGACGTTTTACAAGGAAGATTCATATTCCGAATCCGAATAAAGAGTCAAGAAGAGATATTCTGAATTATTACATAAATAAACTTCCTAAACTAGATAGAGATGTTAAAATTGACTATCTAGTTGATAATACTGAAGGTTTTAGTGGAGCTGATTTGCAGGTGCTTAAAAACGAAGCTGTTATGTTTGCGGCTAGATCAAATTCTAATTTAGTTAGTTTTAAGCATTTTAAAGAGGCTTTAGACAAAGAATTAGAAAGAAGAAAGAGAGCCACAAAAGATTTGGATGATCTTATTGGTAGGTTTGGTAGTTTGAATCTTGATGATAAAAAATAGTATTAGGTGGATGTTACATGTTTAAATTTAGAAAAATTTTATTAATTATTTTTCTAGCGTGTTCTTTTTGTTCTTTTGATTTAGTGGCAATAGGACAACAAGACAGTAATGTTTGGATTAACGTTAAAAAAAATAACGAGAAAGCTGTTATTCAGATTTTTGCAGATGTGGCACCATTTGATTACTCTAAACCTCATATTGAGCCAGCATTTACTCAGCACGCAAGAGGTTCAGGTTTTTTTATTAATGATCAAGGTTATATTCTAACTAACTTTCATGTAATTGGCAGTGGACAAGAATGTGTTCTACGTATGCAGCATCCTGCATTAGGTAAAGATAGATTTGAGTTAGAAATTGTAGGTTGCCATAGAGATAGAGATTTTGCCGTTCTAAAGCTAAAAGAAGACAACTTTAAAGTTTTTAAAGATTCTTTAAAAGATGTTTTGGGAAGTTCTGAAATTCCATATTTAAATTTGGGTGAGTCAAACAGTTTAGAAACAGGTACCAACCTTATGACTATGGGTTATCCATTAGGACATGAAAATTTAAAAATTTCTACCGGTAATATGTCTGGTAATCAAACTATAGGCGGGCAATATTTAATTCAGACAGAGGCTGCGGTTAATCCCGGCAATTCTGGAGGCCCTTTTCTTGATGAGTCTGGAAATGTTGTAGGTATTGTTGTTAGTAATTTCCCAGAGGCACAAAATATTGGATTTTTTATTCCTATAAGCGGTATAGATAAAATGGTTGAAGGTTTTGTTAATAGTAGCTACAGCACAAAGCTTTTAAAAGATCCATTTTGGGGTGGTAGATTATCTTTTTCTTGCAAAGATACTCTAGATTATCTGGGTTGTCCTACAGATGGTGGAATTTATGTTGCAAAAGTATTGGATAGATCTTTGTTCCAAAGAAATGGAATAAAGGAGGGTGATATTATTTACAAAGCCAATGATACTTTGATTGATAGGTATGGCTATGTCACTGTTGAATGGTGTCAGAATAAAGTAAGACTTTTTGATATGTTAGATCGTCTTAATATTGGTGATAGAATTGATTTTATTGTGTATAGAGATAAGAAGCCTTTAGATATTTCTTTTGTTGTTGATATAGAAGAAAATCTGGCTATTGGCGTTGAGCATCCTAAATTCAAAAAGCCTGAGTATTTTTCTGTTGGTGGTATGGTTGTGATGGAATTGACTTTAAACCATTTGGTCGAGTTAAAAAATCTTATAAAAGAGACTGTTTGTAAATATGGACAATTGCAGCTTCCTGATGTTTTGCAATATGATGAGCCTGAAAATAGAAAAGAATCAAAAATTGTTATAGCGCATATTGTTCCTGGATCTGTTATTGATGGATTACGTTGTTTTCAAGCTTATGATATATTAAATGAGATTAATGGCATTGAAGTTAGATCATTACAGGATTTTAAAGATGCTGTTATTCTGGCTCAAGATTGTGAGTATCTAAATATAAAAGCAGAGGATGGTTCTTTTGCTGCCATTTCTATGAGCAAAATACTAACATAATAAATCTTATAAATTTTAAAAAGAAATCTTAATATAATCTTATTAAAAATCTTAGTCTTTTATTATAAGATTTGTGTTGATTTTTTCTTTCTTTGTCGTATAATAATTTTTTGCGTAGAAACCTACGTTTTTCGTTTTGATAAAGTGTGTTAACCCATTAATATCTAATGTGGTAATGTTAAATTTATAAACAGGAGGCCTTGTATGTCCCAGAAGATTCTTCCTTTATACGATCGTGTATTAATTAAAAGATTAGAAAGTGAACAAACCTCTGCTGGAGGGATTATTATTCCTGACACAGCTCAAGAGAAAACTCAAATGGGTTTAGTCGAAGCTGCTGGTGAGGGCAAGCTTAACAATGATGGCTCTATTACAAAGTTAAAAGTAAAAAAAGGTGACAAAGTTCTTTTTGGTAAATATTCCGGAACAGAAGTTGCTTTAGATGGTCAAGAATACTTGATTTTAAAAGAAGACGAAGTATTAGGTCTTATTAAGTAATTAAAAATTTTAGTTAGGTAAAAGATGGCAAAACAAATTTTATTCGGACAAGATGCTAGAGCAAAAATTTTAAAAGGTGTAGACGCTCTTGCAGATGCAGTAAAAGTTACTCTAGGGCCTAAGGGTCGTAATGTTGCTTTAGAAAAATCTTTTGGTTCCCCAACTATTACAAAAGATGGTGTATCTGTTGCAAAAGAAATTGAATTAAAAGATAAGTTTGAAAATATGGGCGCACAGATGGTGCGTGAAGTTGCATCAAAGACGGCAGACGTTGCTGGCGATGGAACAACAACAGCAACTATTTTAGCACAAGCTATTTATAGAGAAGGTATTAAAAATACAACAGCCGGCGCAAATCCAATGGAAATAAAAAGAGGAATAGAAAAAGCTGTTGAAGTTGTTGTAAAAGAAATAGAAAAAGAAGCAAAACCAGTAAAAGATAAATCTGAAATTGCCCAAGTTGCAACAATTTCTGCTAACTCAGATAAAAGCATTGGTAATTTAATTGC